>Ga0265295_1000067_pt1 | contig 205489 bp, 195 predicted proteins | sample Munlansysbiofilm_FD_192503 | JGI IMG/M metagenome (GOLD analysis project Ga0265295, IMG submission 192503) | Leachate microbial communities from a municipal landfill in Southern Ontario, Canada - Methane capture system biofilm | ecosystem: Engineered > Solid waste > Landfill > Unclassified ...
TACAGGTTGTCAAGGTCGGGTAGTATTTTCGATGAAAATCTCCACCCTTCCCGTGACAAATCAATCATAATACAGTACAAGATCTGTTAAGCATGAAAATTAGTTCAATTTGATATTGCAATTTATCTCCATATTCAATATTAAAAAAGGCAATTTTGTTATTGATATTTTGGGGTACTTATGCTAAAAAGGATCCGCAAAAGGAGGAATAATAATGAGCTGGCTGATGAGCTCGAAGAAAAGCAGATAGATCCTTCACTATCGTTCAGGATGACAAAATGCAGTCATTCCAAGCGTTAAGGAAGGATCCTTCGTTGTTCATTGTTCATTGTTCATTGATATCCCTCGACTTCGCTCGGGATGACAATACATTGTGCATTGTGCTCTGTGAATCATGAATTGTTGAGATCTTCCCTCCGCGGCATACCTCCCTGGGCTCCAAGCTTTGTCACGCTTATTGCAGCTGCCTTGTTGGCAAATTCGACTGCCTTTATAATATCCTTCCCCTCAGCAAAAGCAACTGCAAGGGCTCCGTTGAAGGTATCCCCTGCACCCGTCGTGTCGACTGCCTTGACCGGATGACCCTCAACGTGTATTAGTTTATCACCGTCATGAAATGAAGCCCCTTTCTTTCCTTGAGTCAGGATAAGCTTGTTGGGATACTCCTTAAGGATATCCTCTACTTTCCTGTTTCCAAACAGATGAATCACCTCAGTTTCGTTCGGTGTAATATATGTCGCCTTAAGGATTGAGTCAGCCTCCATATCAGCAGCCGGAGCCGGATTCAGGATAACCGGTACATTTTTTTTGCTGCAAAGATCGAGCACGTACTCCACAGTTTCAATCGGTATCTCCAACTGAAGAACAACCATCCTGGAGCTTGATATCATTTCAATGTGTTCGTCAATGATCGCCTTTGATACCAGGTGGTTTGCGCCAGGTATTACTATGATGCTGTTCTCTCCACCAGATAGGACGATCCCCGCTACTCCGGTGGACATGCCCCTAAGAATGCTGATACCCTGGAGGTCTACTCCCTGTCCTTGAAGATTTTCCAGCATGACCCTCCCGTTGGCATCATCACCTACGCAACCGATAAAGCCCACCTTAGCCCCCAATCTTGCAGCAGCCACTGCCTGATTGGCTCCTTTACCCCCGGGAACCGTAATAAAGCTGTTACCCAGGACAGTTTCTCCTACCTCAGGTCTTTTGTCTGTATGGAAGACCAAATCTGCGTTGATACTTCCGATCACAAGGATATCGTACATTGCTATACCTCCACCTTAAGACCCAGCCAACTCTTGACATAGGCTTCCTTGGTCATGGTCGGTTTGAATTTTTTAATGGCTGCAGTCAGATTTTCACTATCGGTAAGCATGTCTGCCACTGTCGATGCTACAAGCTTTGCAGGAGCCAAATAGGCCTTTTCCTCGTCGAGTATATGGAAATCCGCTCCATGAAAGCTGCCTCCAAAGCCGCTGAAGCCAAAATGCAGCACCGGCTTGATATTTGAAACATCTGCAACGTCATCCGACGCAAATGTCCTTCCTCCGGTCAGCAGGTCTTCTCTCCCTACGTATTCCAGAGCTCTCTTGTGAAAATATCCATCTGCACCTTCAAAGTAATTGCTTGGGAGGTATCCCGGAATATCCTCTATTTCGCATTCGCAGCCCAGAGCCTTCGCCGAATAAATGAAGGCATTATTTATCCTGTCGTTGGCATCATTGATCGCTGCTACTGTACTTCCCCTCACATATGTCTCGACCTTTACCCGGTGAGGGACTGTATTTACCGCATCTCCACCTTCCTTTATCACTGGATGGAACCTTATATGGTGGTCATCCCGGAAGGTCTCTCTTAACAGTCCGACGGCCTGGATGGCAAGTATAGCAGCGTTCAGCGCATTTTTCCCAAGGTGAGGGTATGCCCCGCTGTGAGCTGACACTCCCTTAAATATGGCGGTCTTTGCAATAAAGCCGTTTGATGCAGTCCCAGTTTCTATGACTGCTCCCGGAAGTCCATTGCCGTGGCTCCCTATTACAAGATCAACATTGTCGAAGGCTCCTGCTGCTATCATATTCTGCTTTCCAGAAAAGGTCCTGATCTTTCTCTCCTTGATAAGGTTTTTTCTGTAGTCAAAATCAACGAACTCCTCTGCGGGAGCTGCCATAAGCGACAGTGCTCCCCCAGTTTCCTTAAGGAGCCCGCTTTCATAAATTGCCTTGAAGGCAGCTGCCATAAGAGCCATCTGTGCATTGTGTCCACAGGAATGTGCAGCCAGATCCTCATTTGCAGCAAGCTTGTGACCCTTTGTGGGCAGGGCATCCATGTCGAAAAGAAGTGCGATATGGGGACTGCCCTCACCTATAGTAGCCTTAAAGCCTGTTATAGCATAGGGTTCAAAGTCAGTCAGCTCAATGTCTTTTATATAGCTTAGCAAAATCTCTCTGGTCTTATATTCCTTGTATCCAAGCTCTGGAGTTTCAAATAATCTTCGTCCAAGGCCAATGATTTCTTCCTTGTTTTTTTCAAGAAGCCCGTTTATCCCGTCCGTCATAATACCACCCTCCTAAACATCTCTTTAAGCGGTCAATTCGTCAAGCTTCTCAAATGCCTTTCTCAATATCTTCATGAACTCCTCCCTGTCAACGTGAAGGAGTACCCTGGTATTTGGTCTGTCATATCGCATCCATTCCCTGTTATCAGCAGCAGTTCTTCCTCTGTGAGGGCCTTCAGATACGTCTATATCCACCTGAAGATCCTTCCATTTGAATATTTCAGGCCTTAACAGATACATCACGCTGCAAACGTCATGAAGCGGGTAAGAGCTATATCCCTCCCTGCTGTGATATCTGGTATAAAAGTACAGAAGCTCACCACACATTTTTGAAACTCTCCCGTCACTTTCCCTTAGCTCCTGGATCTCGGAATCGGTTATTGCTGCCTCATGGGTCACCTCCAGACCGCTCATCACTATGGGTATCCCCGAATCAAAGACGACCTTGGCAGCCTCAGGATCTACAAATATGTTGAATTCAGCATGAGGTGTCCTGTTCCCGGCATAAATGGATCCTCCCATAAGTGAAATCAGCTCTATCTTATCCTTTACCTCAGGAAATACGGATAAAAGAAGCCCAATATTGGTCAAAGGACCCACAGGCACAAGAGTCACCTTGCCCTTAGCAGCCATTATCTTATCCCTCATAAAGGTCACAGCATTTGTGGAATCCAACTGAAAATCAGGCTCCGGAAACTCCCAGCCGTCCAATCCTGTCACTCCGTGCACATCATCACCGAGCTGGAGCTTCCTGATTATTGGTTTTGAAGCCCCGCTTGCAGCTGGGGTCCTCATCCCCAGGTAAGCGTATAGTCTCCTTAAATTATATGTTACCTTTTCAAGTGTCTGATTGCCTGCCACTGTTGTTACCCCGAGGATATTAAGCTCATCCTGATTGGCAAGTGCAAGCAATAGTGCCATTACATCGTCATGCCCCGGATCACAGTCTATGATTATATCTCTCTTTTCCATACCTTCCCCCTATTTATTAATGATCCTTTCCTGTCTCTTCTTCCTGTTAAGGCTGTATACTGCAAGACCTGCTATTGTAGTTATATATGGGATCATCTGCACCAGCTCATACGGGAGGCTGGCTCCGGTCTGGAACACGTTGGCCATGGCGTCTGCAATTCCAAATATAAGGGAAACTATCAGCCCTCCGATGGGAGTACTGCCACCCATTGCATTAGCGGCAAGTCCTATATAGCCTCTTCCTGCAGTCATGCCATTTGTGAACCAGGACAGGTACCCCATGGATAGAAATGCTCCTCCGAATGCTGCCAGAACTCCACTCATAGCCAAGGCGATATATTGGATCTTGTGGACATTTATGCCTACCGACTCTGCTGCATGCGGATTCTCCCCTACTGATCTTATTTTTAAGCCAAGTGGTGTTTTGTAAAGCATAAAGTGTACAATTACAACCATTATGAAGACGAGATACGTCAGTATATTGTGTCTTGAAAGAACAGTCCCGAGGAACGGTATCTGCTCTATGACTGGTATTGCGATGTTAGGCAGGCTTAAACTCTTAAGGGATGATGATACTCCCCTGTCCCCGGATACAAGGTAAAGAAGGAATATGGTTCCTCCCGATGCCATTAGATTGATTGCAACACCTGCAAGAATGGCATCCGTCTTCAGCCTTAATACCAGAACTCCCAAAAGCAGGCCAATTGCCCCTCCAGCTATGAGTGCTGCCAACAATCCCAGCCATGGGTTCTGAAGCTTTGCTGAAAAAATTACACCCACCAGTGCTGCAATAAGCATTATCCCCTCTATGGCTATGTTGAAAACCCCGGATCTTGCAGCTATGGTAACTGCAAGGGTGGCGAACAATATAGGTGTTGTAACTCTCAGGACAACGAACAGGAAGTCCGGTGAAAGCAGAATTTCAGTTATACTCATATCACTCAGCTCCTTCCGTTTCCATCTGTAGTCTGGCCTCGCGTGCCACAAGCTTGTGTTTATACCCGGACAGAAATTGCTCGGCTACTATAAGGATTATTATGATGCCTTGCGTAATTGCCACTATTTCAGGAGATACATCCGTGGATCGCGACATTATGTCTGCTCCGATCCTTATATAGGCCAGGAAGAATGCTGCCAGAGGAACAAACAGGGGATTCTTCTTTGAAAGCGTAGTAACTATGATCGCATCCCATCCGTAGCCGAGAAGAGCTGCCCATGAAAATCTCCTGTACATCCCCAGAAGCTGTACGCTTCCACCAACGCCAGCTATGAAACCCCCAAGAAGCTGAGATATAAGGATCACTGTAACTATGTTCATTCCAGAGTACTTCGCAAATTTTTCATTTTCTCCTGATATCCTAAGCATATATCCAAGCTTGGACTTGAACAGGAAAAGATATCCAAACACTGCCGTCAGTAGTGCTATGAAAAGTCCTATATGGATATTGGTGCCGGACACTATGCTTTGAAGCTTGACTGACTCGGGCAAAAGATGTGAGGTCAGGGCTCCTGCAGTTGTGTCCCTTAGGTAATAGCTCAGTATATAGTTTCCCAGGAAAAGCGCTATATAGTTTAGCATCAGGGAAGAAACGAGTTCACTTGCTGTTGTAAAAATCTTTAAGATCGCAGGGATCGCCGCAAATACCGCACCTGTAAGCCCTCCCAGAAGTATTGCGGCTATCGGATGCACCCCTTGTGACATTGGTACCATCAGACCTACAACTGCAGCAACAAGCCCTCCCAGATGAAAGCTTCCCTCAGCTCCAAGGTTGATCTGGTTTGCCGAGAACATAATGCTTACGGATACTCCGGTGAATATGAGTGGTATCATCAGCTCGATCACATTTGCGAATAGCCTCTTGCTGGATAAAGGCCCTGTTATCATCCTCATTATTGCCTCTACTGGCTGATCGCTTACAAGAAAAATTACCAGGAATGACAGAATAAGTGCTATAGCTATGGATAATGCCGTTCTGAATGTGTTGAATTGTGAGCTCTTAAGCATACACTATCCCCTCCAGTCCCTCGTCCTTCTCTATTCCCAGCATGTACCTCCCAAGCTCTTCTTCAGTCAGAGCAGATACATCTTTGAAAACTCCCGAGAATTCTCCCTTATACATTACCGCAAGCCTGTCTGACAACTCCATTACCTCATTAAGATCTGCTGATATCAATATTACAGCGCAGCCTTTATCACGAAGCTCAAGAAGCTTCTTTCTTATGAACTCAGCAGCCCCTACGTCGATACCTCTCGTGGGCTGATTTGCGATTATTACCTTTGGATCGTCTGAAAACTCCCTGGCTACCACCACCTTCTGGATGTTGCCACCAGAAAGCATCCCCACCTTGGTCTTGAATGAACCGGCCTTTATTAGAAACTGGCTGATAAGATCCTTAGCTGCCTGCTCCATAGGCTTTTTCTTAAGAAATATCCTTCCTGAATACTTTTCCTTGTCGTACTGGTTTGCAAACAGGTTGCTCAATAGATCCATATTCTCAGCTATTCCATAGGTCATGCGATCCTCGGGTATATAGGACATCCCCTTACTGCGGAGATCCTTTATGCTTAAGCCCTTTGCAGTTTCTCCAAAGATGCGGTATTCCCCTTTGTAGTTCTCTATAAGACCGGCCAGGACCTGTGCAAGCTCGCTCTGCCCATTTCCCTCCACGCCGGCAATACCAAAAATCTCACCTTCCTTGACATCGAAGTCAAGTCCGTTCACCTTCTTTGTGCCTGCAGTGTTCCATACCTCAAGTTTTCTTATGCTAACAGCTGTTTCCCTTAGGTTCAATGCCGCCTTGTCAAACTTTGTTACGACATCCCTGCCTACCATCAGCCTAGATATCTCCTTTGTGGTGAGGTCAGTGGTCTCATAGGTCCCCATGTTCTTACCGTTTCTCATTATAGTCAGGCGGTCGCATATCTGTTTGATCTCATCAAGCTTGTGGGAAATGAATATTATTGTATGTCCCTTCTCCTTAAGTCTTCTCAACTGGATGAAAAGCTCCTCTGTTTCCTGTGGAGTGAGTACTGCCGTTGGCTCATCCAGTATTAGTATTTCTGCTCCTCTGAAGAGAGCCTTTAAAATCTCCACCTTTTGCTTTATTCCGACAGGAAGGTTCTCAACCTTCTCCCCGACATCCAGTTTGAAATTATATTCATCGGAAATCCTTCTTGAAAGCTCCTCTGCCTTGTCCATATCTGTGAAAATGCCCTTCCTAGGCTCAACTCCCAGTATTATATTTTCTGCTATGGTAAAGCTTGGCACCAGCATAAAGTGTTGGTGTACCATGCCGATCCCAAGTTTTATCGCCTCGAGAGGATTCCTTATTGCTACGGACTTCCCATTGAGGATGATCTCCCCTGATTCAGGCGTTTCTATCCCAAAGAGGATCTTCATAAGGGTGCTCTTTCCTGCTCCATTCTCACCAAGAAGAGCATGTATCTCTCCCTTTTTCAGAGACAAACTTATATTGTCGTTGGCCACCACTCCATTAGAGTATATCTTAACGATATTTTTCATCTCAAGTATTGTATCTGCCATTTTGTCACCGCCTTCTTCCTTTCAAAAGCAGCCTGTTACTATTGTATCTGGCTGTAAATTTAAAGGAAGGAGGAACAGCTTAGCCATTCCTCCCACCAGAGGTATTATTTTACTGAGTCCTTTATTGCCTGGATCTCTTCATTTGTCTTGCCGAATGCGGTGTCAACGATGATCTCGCCGCTTAGAATTTTCTCTGACAGCTCAGTTACCTCATCCCTGATCTCCTGGGGTACAAGCTTCTGATAATATTCATTGTCTGCGATACCTACTCCATTCTCAGCTATACCTAAAGTTTCAGCCTGACCGTATGGGACTTTGCCTTCATACTCAAGATCGATTGCTCTTAAGATCGACTGATCAACATTCTTAAGCATAGATGTTGGTATGAAATTAGCTGCAGGCTCTCCCAGGATAAGCGCCTGGTCTGAGTCAACCCCTATTGCAAATTTCCCCACCTCCTGAGCCGCGTCTATTTGCCCAAGCCCGGCTAATCCAGCAACGTTAAATCCTACATCCACCCCGTTTTGCTGATATTGTGAAAGCGCAAGATCCTTGCCCTTTGGTGTGTCGTAGAAGTTGCCTACGAAGGATACTACCACCTTGATATTTTCCTCGACATACTTCGCCCCCTGGATATATCCGAGAAGGAAGTCGTTGATAACAGGGTTTTCAGCTCCGCCAAGGAATCCTATGGTCTTGGTCTCGCTTAGTCTTGCAGCAATGGCTCCGGCAAGGAAAGAACCCTCGTTTTGCTTATATAATATTGAATAAATGTTTCCAAAGTCACCAGCTGTATAATCCACATCCTGGTCAAAAATAAAGAATTTTTGGTCCGGATACTGAGGTGCTACCTCCGCCAAAGGCTCAGCCATCTGCCAGGTTCCGACGATTATGATGTCCCAGGTTCCGTCATCTGCGTAGTCATACAATGTGGGAAGCCATTTTGTCTCGTCTGTGGTCATCTCGACCGTTGCGTACTCAAATCTGTCTCCATACTTCTCCTTCGCCATTTGCAGACCTCTGTCCGCTGAATCGAAGAAGGACTTGTCGCCCAATGTCCCGTTAAGAAGCAAAGCAACTCTCAAAGGCTCATCTCCTGCACCTGCCGGTTGTTCAGGTGCGGTCGTTCCACAGGCCGCAAGACCTATGGCCATGGTAATGATCAACAGTAGTGCCAAAGCTTTTTTCATAGTTTCCCTCCTATTTCTTATCTGACTGCATTTTTTACCGTTGCATCCACAAGCTCATCCAAGGTCAAATGCCTCGGATATCGCATATAGGTTTTTATATCAAGGAAGGCCTCGTGCATATACCTCTCAGGTATCCCTGAGGTTCCCTCCCGGATGCCGATTACAGGCATTATCTGTGCTGCGTTGCAGTCCACGTCAACTCCCGCCTGAGATATGATCTTAAGGGTCTTGGTAAAATCACCCTCCCCAAAGTACAAAGCTATTACCTCCGCACATGCATTGGGATAGGAGTGTATCCAATTGTATCGGATATACTTTTCCTCGCATGCCTCCATGGCAGCTTCCCAATTTTCACTGTTTCTGCAGGAATGGAGTGCAAAATCAAGTACTGACCGATACTCACTGTCCTTTGGGATCAGTTCAATGGCAGATAGAAGCACCTTCCTTGTGTCCTTCTCAACAAAGGCCAATGATAACATAACTGCATTGAAAACCTCGCCAAGTATGCCGTTGTTGGCATGGGACACCTCTCCGTCTGTCCATGCTAGCCTGGCGGCAAGTCCCGGATCTCCGGGAGCAACCATACCGCATATAGCACCTCGCATCTGAGCACCTATCCATTCGTTGAACGGATTGTTCCACCTTCCACTCTCAGGCGGGAATACCCCCTGCTTGATGTTTCTTAGTGCAAACTCTTCAGCAGACCAGCCGGCTGGAACCAGTCCAGCCCATTTAAGAGCTATCTCCTTTGAAGTAACATTAGAACCTTTTTCATTGAAGGCTTCAAGAAACGCCAGCTGGAACGTCAAATCGTCATTATAGGTGTTAGGTTCTCTAAGGTAATAGTCGAAATCACCGAAAGCTTCCCTCAGGCTTTCTCTTGTATAGCCCTCAAGCTGAGTTCCCATTGCTGCTCCGATCAATTGGGACAGCCATGCTGCCTTTATCCTGTCTCTGAATTCGTCGTTTAAATCTTGTAGCTTTATTGGGTCAGGGAAGTTGACATTTTTTTCATATTCCTCAAAGTTATGGTAGTACTTATAACTCCAATAGGGTGAATCAGGATTCTTCTTAGCCTCGAGAAGGCGCTTTCTCATTAGAGCGGATATCTGATGAAGTCTTATGAAGTCCTTGTCATCATAAGCCCTCAGACCCTCCATGAGAAGTTCCTCAGAATCCTCAACGATATAGCCTCTGTTCTCTAACGCCTGAACTGCAGCAACCATTATGGTCTCAGGTGCTCCCGAGCCTGGAACATTGCTCTTCCAGTCCAGACCTGCAAGCTGATCATAAAAGCCTGATACACTTTTCATGACCTCCCAGGTTTGCTCCTCCTCGCCCAGTATGACGGGCTTGGCATTTCTATACAGCCGGGAAGCCATTTCCCAGGCCTTCATCAGGCCAGCTCCAGTGCAATCTCCATCATCCTGGTGAAGCTCTTCTCCCTCTCCTCAGGAGTAGTCTCCTCCTTGTTCACGATAGAGTCGCTTACAGTCAGTATTGTAAGGGCATTTACCCCTGCATATGCAGCATTGCAGTATAGGGCAAATGATTCCATCTCAACCGCCATAATGTTCATACTCTGCCATTTTGCGATCGAATCCGTATCTGCTGAATAGAAGGTATCGCTGGTAAGGATGTTCCCCACATGTACCGGGATCCCCTTTTCCTCGGCTACTTTTACTGCCTTGTACATCAGATCCCAGGATGCTGTAGCTGAGTACGTCCCAGGCAAGCCATACTGATGTGCATAGCTGGAGTTTGTGCTTGCCCCCATTCCAATTATTACGTCATAAAGCTTCAGATTTCCCTGCAATGCACCACAGGAGCCTACCCTTATAAGGTTCTTGACTCCATAGAAATGGATCAGCTCATAGGAATATATCCCGATCGAAGGAACTCCCATGCCTGTTCCCATTACCGAGATTTTCTTCCCTTTATAGGTCCCTGTGTAGCCGAACATATTTCTTACTGTGTTGAACTGAACCGGATCCTCAAAGAAATTCTCCGCAATAAATTTCGCTCTCAATGGGTCTCCCGGCAATAATATGGTTTCCGCTATATCTCCCCTGACTGCACTGTTGTGTGGTGTTGTCATCTTATCACTCCTCGTATTTTTTAGTAACTAAGGCTGGTCTCTCCCCCCTTGGATTCGCCCAGTTCAATCATCCTGTTCTTAAGGTAGCTGATATCTTTGGATACGTCGTGCTTAAGTCTTCCTTCTCTCTTGACGAATACTCCCTTGGATATTACAGTGTCAATATTTTCCGATGTTGCACTGAAAATTATTGCGGCTAAAGGATCGGATGCAACTGCGGTCGATGGCTTGTCCAGATCCCATATGATGAGGTCTGCGCTGAATCCTTCCCTTATCTCGCCAGTATCAAATTCAAGTGCCCGATGCCCTTCCATCAGATATCCCCATACCTCTCTTAAAGGGAAAGAGGTGCTATCCTTCATCAGGTATTTGCCCATCAGAGCAAGAAGTCTTGCCTGCTCCAAAGGATCCAGGGTATTGCTGCTGGCGGCTCCGTCGGTCCCTATCGCTATTTTGATCCTGTCCTTGAGGAAAGGAACATTTCCGAAGCCCATGTTCAGCTTGTAATAGGTTTTTGGACTTATTGCAAAGGTTGTGTTTTCATTGAGGAACAACAAGTCTCCCTCCTCAACGTAGAGACCATGTGCTATTATAGTCCTTCCCATAAGGACTCCTGACTTGCTGAGGAATTCAAAGGGCGTTTTTCCGGTTTCGATCTTTGACCTTATCACCTGATCCTTGGTCTCAGCAGCATGTATATGGACCTTTAATCCGCTTTTTACCTGGATTTCAGCAATGGATCTAAGATCCTCCATGGAACAGGTATAGGGTGAATGAGGGCCAAGACTTACAACCACCCTGTCAAAGTCCCTGTATGTCTCCGAAAGCTCTATGGTCTTTATTAAGCCCTCATGAAATCTGCCGTCAAGAGAAAAGAGAGTTGGAGCTATGTCAAGGCCCATGTCCATCTCCAGAGCAGCCTTTACTATTTCTTCCGCAAACATATAATGGTCAGCGAAGACTGTCACTCCATTGTTCTGCATCTCGGCAATAGCTACCCTCGATCCGTGGTACGCATCCTCCGGGGTAAGCCGGTTCTCATAAGGCCAGATCAATTCATTGAACCACCTGTCTATTGTTACATCCTCAGCAAAGCCCTTGAAAATATTCATCGGTGAATGAGTATGCAGGTTCGCAAAGGAAGGCGAAACATACTTCCCGGCACAATCCACCTCGATATCGGCTGACCATATGTCCGGATCGATTGCTTTTATCCTTCCATTTTCAACAACGATAGCCTTAGCCTCAGATACCTGACCATCACTGTGTATGATCGAGGGATTCTTCAGTACGATTCTATTCATCGGCAACTCATCCTTTCAATCAACTCCGGCTGAAGCACCACTGATTGCTCAGTCGTGCCTCCTTCGATCATTCCAAGGAGCACCATCACAGCACTTCCACCAAGCTTATATATGGGCTGTCTTATAGTCGTAAGCGGCGGATCGATATATTTCGAAAGTGCTATGTCGTCAAAGCCTATCACTGAAACATCCGCAGGAACATTTTTCCCAAGCTCTCTTAAAGCCTTGATTGCTCCAATTGCAATGAGATCATTCCCACAGAAGACTCCATCAAACTCCAGCTTCTTTGATAACTCCATGATTCCTTGATACCCTGTTTCCACATTAAAATAACCTGTATGTAGTCCTGACTTATCAAGCGGTATACCTCTCTCTGCAAGGATCGATGCAAATCCCTGATACCTTTCTGCGGCTGGCTTATTATCAAGCTCTGCAGTAATATGGACTATACTGCTGCAGCCGCTCTTTATAAGCCTTTCTGCTGCTAGCCTGCCTCCAGTAACGTTATCTACAGTGACTCTTCCGACTTTTTTTATGATTTTCACATCCCTGTCCACAAGTACTACTGGTTTAGTTACTGAGTCCAGCTTATCTCCAAGATTGCTGTGGGAAGCTGTTATAATAAGGCCGTCCACCTGCTTCTCCTGAAGTATCTTGATATACGTTCTTTCCTTGATCTCCTTGTTATCAGTATTGCAAAGTATCAGAGAATACCCATGGTTGGCAGCGGCATCCTCGATTCCCTTAGCTACCTCCGAGAAAAACAGATTAGTAACATCGGGAATGATAAGGCCGAGAGTTTTGGTGTTTCTTATCCTGAGACTCTTTGCAATCCCATTGGGGATATAACCCTTTTTTTCTGCTATATTCAGTATTCGGGTCCTTGTCTCGCTGCTGATGTTCTGATCCTTCCCACTTAGCACCTTGGATACCGTAGCACTGGATACTCCTGCAATCTCTGCGATTTCTCGTATGGTGGTCATATCATAAGCCCCCATTGTTAATTTTGTTAAATATATTACCCCGATTATTCCAAGGGTAAACGATTACCTAAACATTATCATACTCCATTGATCCAATTAAGTGAAACCCCTCCTGATTTTGTGAAAAATTTGATTTAAATGACGTTTGAAAGGCATTTTATGGGTATATGATTATTAAGAAAAGGCTAATGCTGTAAATGTATTTTAAGTGCAGGAGGTGCGAAATATGAAAATCCTGGTTCCAGTTGACGGGTCAGATTATTCAATGAAGGCTCTACAAAAAGCAAAAGAGCTTGGTGAATTTTACAAGGCAGAGCTTACACTTCTAACAGTAATTGACAGCGGTCGCTTTGTAAGCGTAGATTTCAAGCAGGACATGATCAACGCAAGCATTGAAGCGGGGCAGGAGCTGCTGCACAAGGCAGCGCTGACTCTTGAGGGTTATCCCCACGGAGTTAAAACCACCTACAGGATGGGCGACATAGCAAATGAGATCATTGCAATGGCAGAGGACAACAAGTTTGACCTTGTAGTTATGGGGAGCAGAGGTCTGGGAGTGTTCACAAGAGCACTTTTGGGAGGCGTGTCCCACAAGGTCGTAACACATGTGAATACATCGGTTTTCGTAGTTAAATAGGTTCAAAACAGCAGCCGCAAGCCCCTGAGTAATCGGGGGTTTGCAGCTTTATTTATACGTTTATTTTTTTGTCTGCTCAATAATCGGAGGCTAAGTCGTTTTATCGGACCGCTCTCGGCCGCTTGGCAAGGAAATGTCCTCAAAACGATTAGCCTCCGATTTTTATAACTTGTTCTCCTCCATAAACCGAGCGTTGGTTCCTTTTATTTCGAAGAATTCCCTGGCTGCCCTTTTACCGATGCCCTCAGGGTACTGCGCTATCTCCTCCATGATTTCCTTCTGATCGACATTTACAAGTTCTCCATCTCTGTAGATCACCCTGCCATCGACAACTGATAAAACGACCTCATCTCCCCTGGCACTGTAAACAAGGTTAGGCACGATATTTCTCATCGGGTAGGTGTAAACAGGATACATAGAAGGCTTGCCAAGGTCTATTGCAATAAAGTCTGCTCTCTTGCCAACCTCAAGAGATCCTATCTCCTCACCAAGGCCCACAGCTCTCGCTCCTTCAATAGTTGCCATCCTAAGTGCCTTCCAGGCAGGCATTACCTCAGGGTTTGTGTATTTGATCTTATTGAATAAGGCAACCAGCTTCATCTCATTTATTATATTGTGACAGTTGTTCCCCGGTGCCTGATCCGATCCAAGTGCAACATTGCCTCCTGCCGCCTGGAATGCCATTGATGGTGGAACTACACCGTCTATTATTCCTATCGATCCCGGGCAAAGGATCATGGAGGCTCCACTCCCGGCAACAACCTCAGCCTCGTCGTCCCTGGCATCCGTCAGATGTACTGCAATCAGGGTCTCGTCCAGGTAGCCTATCTCCTGAAGCCACTCTATTGGCCTCTTGCCATATCTTTTTACTATTTGATACGTCTCTCTGTCGCCCTGCTGAGTGTGCAGATGTATCTTGGTGTTTCTCTCCTTAGCCAGCTTCTGGATCTTAAGAAGCAGCTCCTTGCTTACGAAGTCAGGTCCCTGAGGTCCGAATAAGATCTTGAATCTTCCATCTCTCTTATTATGCCATTTGTCGAAAAGCTCAAGGTTTTCCTCCAGACTCTTTCTACCCATATCCTCATCATATTCATAGAGCTCCCCTGGTTTGTACACTCTTCTTAAGGCTTCGCGCACAGTAAAGGTTATATTACCCCTTGCACCGACCTGATCTATGAAGGAGCATACGTCGTCCATGTTTCTTTCATAGTCGCCAATGGTTGTAGTACCTGCCCTTATAGCTTCAATTATGGCAAGCTTGCTTCCAAGATTTCTTTCATATATCGTGGCAACATTGTCAAATGGCTGAAGCCCGAACATCATCCAATTGTTGGTGTCCTGGGCAAGACCCCTCATTATTGCATAGCCTGTGTGCATATGGGCATCAATAAAGCCCGGGAATATGGCATGATGATCCATTTCAAGCGTCTCTTCAGCAGAGTATTGGGAGAGTATATCCTCCTCACTCTCGATTGCCACTATCCTGCCTGAGTCAACTGCCATTGCAACCCCTTCCGCATAGCCGACACCGTCGCCTGCCATTGTGTAAAAATGGGGTGCTTTCACAATCATATCTACTTTTTTCACACTACCCCTCCTTGTTTTTATTCTCCCCTAAACTCCTTCCACAGATCCTCCAATGCTCCGGGAGTGCCGTAAACGGCCTTTACAAATCTTGCTATTATCTCTCCTCCATCAAGAATCGCCTTATGGGTCCTGTCTTCGGTCATAGCCCTTGCAAATTCTACAGTATGCCCGTTAAACTCCTCCCCTATGCTGATATATGGATGGAATGAGGGACAAATACTGCTTACGTTGCCTATATCTGAGGACCCTCCTGTTAGATCGCCTAAATCAACTACAGGAAGCTTCATATCCCTATAAATATCTTCAAGGATCTTCTCTCCTGATTTTATCCTTCTCATACCGTCAAACTTCTCACCAAGCTGCTCAACAGAGTAGCTCGTCCTGGTGGCGATAGATGCTGCCTTGGCACAGTCCATTACCCACTGACTCAGCTCGTCCACATATTTTCTGTCCTTTGCCCTGACGAGCATCTCAACGACTGCCAGATGAGGCACCGTGTTTGATGCATCCCCGCCATTTTTGATGTAACCATGGATCCTCACGTCTTCCCTTACATGCTGTCTCATCATATCTGTCGCATCCATAAATAGTCTGGCGGCATTCAGAGCATTTCTTCCCTCCCAGGGAATGCTGGCGGCATGGGCAGGTTTGCCGTGAAAGCTGAATTCATAGGCATCGAGTGCCAAAAACCCTGAATAAAGTGCGTTCTTATTGCTCATGTGAATCATTATGGCAAAATCGTAACCGTCAAAAAAGCCATTATTGGCCATGGTCACCTTTCCGCCTCTCATTTCTTCGTCTGGAGTTCCGATTATATGGATTTCTGCAGGAATCTGATCTTTTATCTTATTCAAAACCAAAGCAGCCAATATACTTATAGATCCGCTGGCGCAATGCCCGCAGCCATGTCCTATCCCCCGCAAAGCATCGTATTCCGCAAGAATAGCTGCTTTCCTTACTTTTCCTTCGTTGATGACTCCCCTAAAAGCGGTCTCCATACCGGCAAATGGGTATTCCACCTTTATGACATGCTTTGAAAGCAGTCTTACCATGGCACCTGAGGACTTATATTCCCCTCCCCCGATCTCAGGATTCCTTGCCATAAAATCATTTAATGACAATACCTCATCCTTAAAACTCTCAATTAACTCCCTCATGCTCCACCTCCATCCCAGTGGTTGTTTCCAAATATGGATTATTGCCTTTCTCTTACGATTTCGATATCGTAGCCATTTGGATCTGTTATAAAGTAATATCCCGGAGGGTCTCCAGGTAGTCCCATAAGCTCAGTAACCTCCAGTCCCATTTCAGTGTGCTTTCTGTGGGATTCCTCAAGGTTTTCAACTGAAAAAGCCATATGGCTGAAGCCATCTCCAATAACATAGGAAACCTCCCTACCATAGTTCCAGGTAAGTTCGATCTCAACATCTCTTTTTTCATCTGCAAGAAATACCAGGGTAAAGTCCTCGGGATATTCCTTTCTCCCTGTCTCTATCAATCCCAGTGCCGACTTATAGAAATCAACTGAGGCATCCAGGTCGTTGACCCTTATACATGTGTGTCTGATCTTATAGTTCATGTAGCCCTCCTGTTTTGTTGTTTAGTATAATAATAGCAAATCACTGCAGACTGGTACAGTACTTTAGGAGTATATTTATTCCGAAAATAATAGTTTTAAAACAAACAGGGTATATTAGTAATAAGAAGAACCGCAAAAACAGGGGGTGTATTTATGAAAAAAATACTTGTTCCAATCGATGGCTCTGAGTGGTCCACTAGGGCATTGCTTAAAGCCAGGGAGATTGCAGAAGCATTTCTTGCAGATGTAACGATCCTAACAGTCATTGACAGCATAAGGTATCTGGACATGGATTACAAATTCGATGTTGTCAGAGACGGCATCGACTTAAGTAAGCAGCTCCTTGAGCAGTCAAAGAAAATGTTCGAGGGCTATGCAGGAAATGTGGATACAGCTCATATTATAGGAGACGTTGCTGAGGAGATCATAAGGTATGCAGAAAACGGCAGCTATGACCTGATCGTAATGGGAAGCAGAGGTTTAGGGGTATTTTCAAGGACGATCCTGGGCAGTGTCTCCCATAAGGTTATCCAGCACGCGAAAACGACAGTGATGATAGTTAAATAGCTTAGAAAAGCCCTGTTCAAAGCAGGGTCGTTTTTTTGTTTTGCGCTAATGCTTTAGTGTGACGGAATTTTCAGATAATGGTTGAAAGCTTGACAAAAATAGTGTAATCTATACTCATAACAATAATAGTTGTTATCACCTGAAATACGTTTTCAGGAACTAAATTTATTATAGGGGGGTACATATGAAAGAAAAGAAGCAAGCAACAATAGGTTTAGCACTAATACCAATTTTAGTACTTATCGTTTCCCTATTTGTTGGTATAGTCTATCTGGGTACGGATGCTCATATGCCAATTCTGATTGCTATTATAGTAGCAGCTAGTGTTGGAATTTTCGCGCTTGGTTTTGAATGGTCTGAAATTGAAAAGGGTGCCATCGAAACTATCCAGATGTCCATGCAGGCTATACTTATCCTGATGGTAATTGGTACTGTAGTAGGAACCTGGATCTTGGCAGGTACAGTACCAGCAATGATCTATTACGGATTGAAGATTTTATCTCCAGGAATATTCCTTGTAGCTACATTGATCATCTGCTCCATCGTTTCATTGGCAACAGGAAGCTCATGGACTACCGCTGGAACAGTAGGTATTGCTCTGATGGGAGTAGGACAAGGTCTTGGGATGCCTCCAGCAATAGTTGCCGGAGCAATCGTTTCCGGAGCATACTTCGGCGACAAGATATCCCCATTGTCAGATACAACTAACCTTGCACCTGCAATGGCTGGCTCAACACTGTTCGAACACATCAAATACATGCTCTATACTACAGTGCCAAGCTACTTGATAGCAATGGTATTATACGCAATTATTGGCTCCAGATACGCAGGAAACCTGCTTGATACCTCAAATATCCAGATAATTATGGATGGTATAGCTGCTAACTTCAATATTTCACCTTTGCTATTCATTCCACCGCTTGTAGTTATTGTTATGGTAATTATGAAGATGCCTGCGCTTCCAGGTCTTCTGTTCGGTACAATCCTTGGAGGATTGTTTGCAGCAATATTCCAGGGATCGAGCTTTGGTGATATCCTTAACACGGCTCACTACGGCTTTGAGATAGAGAGTGGAGTTGCTATGGTAGACGAGCTTCTGAACAGAGGTGGCCTCGACAGCATGATGTGGACCGTTTCCTTGATATTACTTGCGATGGTATTTGGCGGTATCATGGAGAGAACAGGAATGCTGCATGCAATAGCAGCTGTTATCCTTAAAATGGCTAAAAGCACTGGATCACTTGTTCTTGCAACTGTACTTACAAGTATAGCAATAAACATACTCGCGGCTGATCAGTACCTGGCCATAGTTATCCCTGGAAGAATGTACAAGGCAACCTATGACGAAAGAGGACTCGAACCAAGACTTCTCTCCAGAACACTTGAGGATGCAGGTACACTTACTTCATCGTTGATCCCATGGAATACCTGTGGAGCTTACATGCAAAGCGTTCTTCTGGTATCGCCGCTGGCCTATGCACCATATGCTTTCCTGAACATTATCAACCCAATTGTAGCGGTATTCTACGGTTACACAGGAATCACCATCAAGAAACCTTCAACAGCGAAGTAAATTCAGGCATTCAAAAACAGCACTCACGAAGTGCTGTTTTTTTGTTGAAATGATAGTTATGGTATAGACAAAAGCTGAAAGGGGAAATTAGCTGGCGACCAATGGTCGCCCCTACAACTATTCACTATTACTTATTCACTGATTACTTCATTTCCGGCACAATATTTTTACTTGTTCCGGTTTCGAGGACCTCTACCATTGATCTGGCAGCAGACCACGCAAGATTTGCCATCGTCTGATGAGTCCCTGCAGCTATATGAGGTGTGGTCACCACATTCTTCATTGAAAGCAGTGGACTGTCCTTTGGCAGTGGTTCCTTCTCGAACACATCAAGACCTGCACCTGCAAGCTTCCCTGATTGAAGTGCTTTAATAAGAGCTTCCTCGTCAATGACCGGACCCCTGGAGGCATTGATAACAAACGAGCCTTCCTTCATCAAGTCAAGCTCTCTTTCCCCTATCAAATGGGCAGTCTCAGCAGTTAGAGGTGTAAGTGTCACAAGAAAATCAGCCTCCGCCAGAAGCTCATCCATGGGCTTGTAGGTTATTCCAAGCTCCTTCTCAACAGCTTCCTTCCTGCTTCTGTTATAGTAGATGACATCCATTTCAAAACCGAATTTTGCTCTTCTTGCAACAGCTTCACCGATCCTTCCCATACCTATGATCCCTAAGGTGCTGTGATGAACGTCTCTTCCAAACAGCTCAGACATATCACCCTTTACCCATTTCCCCTCTTTGGTGAAGGTATCAAGCTCCGGAAGTCTCCTTGCGGCGGATATCATAAGACCCATTACAAAGTCAGCAACCGTCTCATCGAGGACTCCGGGAGAATGGGTGCATAAGACACTTCTCTTTTTCATTGCCTCCACATCACAATTGTTGTAGCCGACTGTTATATTGCTTGCCACCTTCAGTTTGGGAGTATGATCAAGGAGCTGGTCATCGATCCTTAATCCAAGAATGACCATCCCCTCTGCGTCCCTGATCTCATCCTTTATGGTCTCCAGATTCACAGGCTTTGAAAAATCGAGTACCTTTAAATCACAGTGTTCTCTTACAAATTCGACTACTTCTTCCGGTACCGGATATGCTATTACAGCTTTAGGTTTACTCATATTCTGCACCTCCTACGAAAGTTCCGGCACTCTCATGCCAGAATTCTTACCATATAATTCATCTACTAAGGCCTTTGCAGCTGCCCAGGCCATTTCATCCCTGGTCTTTGTTGTTGCGGAGCCTATATGGGGAACGGTTACTGCATTTTGAAGCCTTAATAGAGGATTATCAGCATCTATCGGCTCCTTTTCGTACACATCCAGGCCAGCTCCAGCTATCCAACCCTCCTCAAGAGCTTTGATCAGGGCCTTTTCGTCCACCACCTGACCTCTTGATGCATTTATGAGAAATGCCGATGCTTTCATCAGTTTAAGTTCCTTTTCCCCCACCAGATGTGTCGTCTCAGGAGTCAATGGAGTCATAAGGAGGACAAAGTCTGATATTTTTAATATTTCTTCCATGGGTCTGTATACTATCCCGAGCTCCTCTTCAACCTCAAGCTTTCTGCCTCTGTTATAATAGCTGACATCCATGCCGAAGCCAAGCTTTGCCCTTCTGGCCACCTTCTCCCCGATCCTTCCCATTCCGATTATCCCCAGAGAACTGCCATGTATATCCTTTCCAAACAGATCAGAATTATCAGCCTTTACCCAGGATCCTGACTTTGTGAATCGATTTAGCTCCGGTATCCTCCTTGCTGAGTTTAAAATCAACCCAAGTATCAGATCGGAAACAGTGTTATCAAGAACTCCCGGAGTGTTGGTTCCTATGATCCCCCTTCTTTTCATTGCATCAAGATCATAGTTGTTGTAGCCGACTGATATATTGCTTACCACCTTAAGTTTTGGTGCATTATCAAGGATCCTGTCATCGATCTTCATACCAACCTGGATTACTCCATCCACGTCCCTGATGTTCTCAAGAATACCCTCCAGAGTCTTTGGATATCTGAAATCCCATTTGACACATTCACAGGATTCCTTCAAAAACTCCTCTACATCTTCAGGAACAGGGTTTGCAATGAAAATCTTCGGTTTTTCCATAACATCTACCTCCTAAGCAAATAGCATCAATAACAGCAGCGTGGTCCCATAGATCAACAGTAGCTGCAGAATCGCATACAGCCTGTATTCCTTGTAAAGCTCAAGGGTTCCTACCTTCATCTCACCTATTGTAAGTACCTGGCAAAGGTGCAGCGGTGAATAAAAATATCCAACAAAGGACACTGCAAATAAAAAGTATGAATATATATGGAGAGCATTGGTGTTCATATCCAACATGCTTAACAGTGGAAGTGTTATTGCAAGCGCTGATGTTGGATAGCCTGTTATATAGCCAAAGAATAATGATACCAGAGTAAATACAAGCATTATACCTATTCCACTGCCTACGGTCCCTAAAAGATCCTTGATCAGGCTAAGCATCCCACCCAGCTGAAGGATAACATCCTTGAGTATTAGGATCGACAGCACCATCAGCATAGTGTGGAGATTGAATGACTTTGCGAGGGCATCAAAAAAACCTTTCTTATTGCTTAGAAAATATACAGCGATGATACTACCGAGCATGGAAACAAAGAAAGGCAGTCCTGTAACAACATTTATTAACACAGAAACATAAATGGGAAGTGTTATCACAAGAAGCTTTAGCAGGTTTTTCCCTATACCTGAGCTTCTTACCTCCTTGCCATTTCCAGCATCCTTTAGATATAGCCAATATCCTAGTATAATTACGCCTGCTATGAAAGGAAGTGTAAATCCGATCACCTTGTATATGTTGACCTCAGGGATAGATGCCTTTATAAAAAGCAATGCAGTTGAAAATGGAAGCAGGAACATCGATATGTGTCTGAAAATAAGGTTTATTGCAGCTCTTTTTGGAGGTGTTATATTCATCTCCTCTCCAAGGCTGTTTATAAAGGGTGCTGAAAGAACAGCTCCCCCAGGCACAACAAGCACCCCTATCATAGATGGGATAAGCATCATGATGATTTTCTTATTGGAAATTATCTGAAGCATTGTGTGCACTATCTGATCTAATAGTCCATATTGCTTCATCAGACTTCCAAGCATTCCAACAAGAGCCACGGTCAGGATAGTGTCAAGTGAGTTTATACTTGTAAAAATGCCAAATATGGTTCTTCCCAATCCTTCTATGCCGATCCCCGTTAGAATCGAGATTATTAGTGTTACAATAAATATCGTATTGCTTAATTTTACCCTCTTCCTGATAAGAAAGGGAATAAGTGCGAATGAAGCGAGAACAATAAGTAGTTGGTTCATGTAAATGCTCCTCTATGTAAATATTTCGTATATCTAATGATACCATAAAATCAATAATTTATACATTGAAAATGTTCAATAAGTTGGAAAAGCGATAGGCGGTAAGCGATAACAGGAAGTGGCAGACAATCTAAAACCAAATACAAAGCTAAGAACCAAGAGTGAAGAACTAAGAAAAAGATCCTTCGCTGCGTTCAGATTGACAGAAATGTTGTCATTCTGAGCTTCAGCGAAGAATCTTGAGTCTTAACTGGCGACCAATGATTATCCCTATTATTCATTATTCATTGTGAATTGTGAATTGTGAATCGTGAATTGTGAATTGTGAATTGTGAATCGTGAATTGTGAATTGTGAATCGTGAATCGTGAATTGTGAATCGTGAATCGTGAATTGTGAATCGTGAATTGTGAATTGTCAATTGTTCACTATTCTCTGCCTTAATAGACCGCTGTCCCATACCCTTTGTATTTCTCATTCTTGCCTGTTGCCACATCAAAGAACATATCGCGGAGCTTCTTACATACTTCTCCTTCTTTGCCTGTCCCAACCTTTCTCCTGTCCACCTCGACTACTGCTGTTACCTCCATTGCAGTACCACTGAAGAATACCTCCTGAGCATTGTATAGCTCGGTCCTTGAAACGCTTCTCTCCACTACCTCCATTCCCAGCTCCTCACGGGCAAGGGTCATTACTGTATCTCTTGTGATCCCCTCGAGAATATCATCTGAAAGCGGAGGGGTGATGAGCTTGCCTTTCTTGACAAGGAAAATATTCTCACCAGGGCCTTCGCATACCTTGCCGTCCTGAGTCAGGAATATAGCCTCATCGAATCCATTCTGCAGTACCTCCAGTGATGCCAGTGCTGAGTTAAGATATCCGCCTGTTGCCTTCGTTCTTGGAGGGACCATGTTGTCTGTGATCCTTCTCCAGCTTGAGACTGCAACTTTCAGCTCTGTTTTCCCTGAATAGCTCCCCAATGGCTGACAGTAGATCACAAGTCTGTTGTCTTCATCCTTAAGGGTCGGTGTCAGGCTGTTTGAGCCTTTGTAAACCACTGGCCTTATGTATGTGGTGGTCCTGAAATTATTTTTCCTTAACAGCTCAACCGTGAAATCGCACAACTCCTGTACCGTGTATGGAATATCCATATAAAGTGCCTTGCAGGACTCCAAAAGTCTTTCATAGTGCTCCTTGAGTCTGAATCCGTACAACTGTTGTCCCTCTTCGTCCCAATAAGCCCTTATACCTTCAAAACACCCAAGCCCGTAGTTGAAGGCTTTACACCTTATGCTTATGCTTACCTCTTCCTCAGGAACGATTTTGCCCTGATAAAATACCCAACTTGTCATATTTACACTCTCCCTTCCTCATATATCATTTCATTTATTGCTCTCCCTGCAGGAACGATAGGATAAACCCATTGATCCATGGGGAATTTGCATTCTATTATAACAGGTCTCCTCTCTTGCTTTGCCCACTTCAAGGCACTTTCAAGCTCCTCGTGATCAATCGCTCTTCTTCCCTTGATGCCATAGGCTTCTCCAAGGGCCATGAAGTCGACCTCATCTCCCAAATCAGTTTCTGAAAAATTGTCGTTGCAGAACATTCCCTGCCATTGTCTGACCATTCCAAGTGTGTTGTTGTTGAACAAAAGGATCGTTATCGGAAGTCCATATTTGGATACAGTGCCCAGCTCGTTGCAGTTCATCCTGAAACTCCCGTCACCTGTGACGAGTACTACCTCCTTATGAGGATTTGCGGTCTGGGCACCGATTGCAGCTCCAAGCCCATAGCCCATTGTTCCAAGACCTCCGGATGAAAGCCAGGTTCTTGGTCTTTTGAAGCTCCAGTGCTGAGCCGTCCACATCTGGTGCTGACCGACATCTGTTACAACTATGGCGTCTTTGAAATGCTCGTTGGAGTGCTTAAGAGCACTTACTGCGCTCCATGCACCGTCAAAGGGAGTTTTTTGATCCTTTAGCTTTATTATATCATTATGCCACATGGAGCGGTCTTTTTTTTCTATACTATCTGAAATAATGGTCAAAATTTCCTTCAGATCTCCTACGGCGTAGCCATCCACTGCCTTGTTCTTACCGATCTCTGCCCCGTCTATATCCAGCTGTATTACCTTTGCCTTTGGACCAAAGGCCTCCGCCTTCCCTATCACCCTGTCGCTGAATCTTGCTCCGATCGCGATTATAAGATCTGCATGGCACATTGCCAGATTTGTCTCCCTGAATCCATGCATACCTACGAGTCCCAGTGAAAGCCTATGGTCCCTTGGAAATCCTCCAAGACCCATCAGGCTGTTTGCGACGGGAATATCGCCTTTTTCTGATAGCCTTAAGAGCTCTTCCGCCGCTCCAGAGGATATTACTCCACCGCCGCTGTAAATAACCGGTTTTTCAGATGCATCGATCATTCTTGCAAGCTCATTGAGGTCTCCTTCATTGTTAGGCCCTCTACAGTCAATATCATCATCCTGAGTGACATACTCTGACTCAGCCATCATAATATCCTTTGGAATATCTACAAGGACCGGTCCCTTCCTGCCGGAATTTGCTATCCTGAAGGCATCGTGGATAGTAGGAGCGATCTCAACTACTCCCTTTACCTGATAGTTGTGCTTGGTTATGGGCATGGTTATTGCGGTTATGTCCACCTCCTGGAAGGAGTCTCTTCCGAGAAGCGACGAAGCTACCTGCCCGGTTATAATAACCATCGGGACTGAGTCGGCATAGGCAGTTGCGATCCCCGTAACAGTATTGGTAGCCCCTGGTCCGGATGTAGCTATGCATACGCCTACTCTCCCGCTGGACCTGGCATAGCCGTCTGCAGCGTGTGAGGCACCCTGCTCGTGGCTGGTAAGTATGTGCCGGATCCTTTCTCTATACTTTGTATATGCATCATAAAGAGGGATCACTGCACCTCCCGGATAGCCGAAGATAGTATCCACACCCTCTCTCAAAAGACTTTCCATCACTATTTCTGAACCCTTCAGTCTCATATCTCCATCTCCGCCTTCTAATATTCTATGGTATACACACCGCCCCTGTTGAAGCAGACTTGACTATTTTTTCATACTTTTTAAGATATCCGAATACCTCATTAGGAACGTAATTCCAATCCTGTTTTCTTATTGCAAGCTCATCATCTGATACCTCAAGGTCCAGTGAGCCCTTCATCATGTCTATATTTATCCTGTCTCCCTCTTTTACAAAGGCTATGGTTCCGCCAAGCGCCGCTTCAGGCGACACGTGACCGATCGATGCTCCCCTTGTGGCTCCGGAGAACCTGCCGTCTGTTATCAGGGCTACATCCTTGTCAAGACCCATTCCTGCAAGTGCTGCAGTTGGTGAGAGCATCTCCCTCATACCAGGACCACCCTTCGGTCCTTCATACCTTATTACCAAAACCTCGCCCTTATTTATCCTTCTGCCAAGTATTGCATCCACTGCTTCCTCTTCGCTGTCGAATACCCTGGCAGGTCCTGAGTGTACGAGCATTTCAGGTGCTACCGCTGACTTCTTGACTACAGCTCCGTCTGGTGCAAGGTTCCCTCTCAGTACCGCTATCCCGCCAGTTTCACTATATGGCTTGTCTATTGGCGCAATAACCGTTTGAGGCAGCTCCTTTACTCCCTTAAGGACATCGTCAAGGCTTTTGCAGGTAACGTTCTTTACATCCAGCTTAAGAAAATTCTTTTTGCTAAGCTCCTTCATTACCCTTGGTATCCCGCCAGCCTCGTAAAGATCTTCAATATGGTCAGGCCCTGCAGGACTCAGTCTGCAGAGATTAGGAGTTGCCATACTTATATCATTTATAATATCAAGGTTGATTGGGACCCCTGCTTCATATGCTATGGCTGACAGGTGCAAAACTGTGTTTGTAGAGCAGCCAAGAGCCATATCAACTACCAGTGCGTTGTGGAATGCGTCCTCAGTCATTATGTCCTTTGGTCTTACATCTTTTTCGACCAGCTCCATGATCTTCATCCCTGAGTATTTGGCAAGTCTCATCCGCTCCCCGTAAACTGCTGGTATGGTACCATTCCCGGGAAGTGCAAGCCCGAGAGCCTCTGTCATGCAGTTCATGGAGTTTGCCGTAAACATCCCAGCACATGAGCCGCAGCCAGGACAAGCGGAATCCTCCATCTCAAGAAGCTCTTCCTCGCTCATGTTTCCTGCTTTTACAGCTCCTACAGCTTCAAACATACTGCTTAGATCTATGTACCTTCCCCGGTGTTTTCCTGCAAGCATCGGGCCTCCGCTGACAATAATCGTTGGGATGTTGAGCCTTGCTGCAACCATAAGCATCGCTGGCACGACCTTGTCACAATTGGGAATCATAACAAGTCCGTCTAGCCCATGTGCCATAGCCATTACCTCTACGCTGTCAGCGATAAGTTCTCTGCTTACCAGAGAATACTTCATCCCCTGGTGATTCATGGCAATCCCGTCGCATACTGCAATAGCCGGGAATTCAAGCGGCGTGCCGCCGCTCATTAGTACGCCTCTTTTAACTGCCTCTGCAACCTCTCTCAGGTGCTTATGACCAGGGACGATCTCATTAAAGGTATTTACAACACCGATAAGAGGCTTTTCAATCTCCTCAATCGTCAGCCCAAGAGCCTTCATCAATGATCTGTGAGGGGCCTTCTCAACCCCAGATTTTACACTATTGCTCCTCATATTGATTTACCGCCCCTTCCTATTTCTTAAGCCAGCTCATCATCTTTCTGAGCTCTCTTCCTACTACCTCCATGGGATGATCTTTTTCGATCCTTCTCATGGCGTTGAAGTAAGGTCTGTTTGCTTTATTCTCAAGGATCCAGTTCTTTGCGAAGGTTCCATTCTGAACCTCTTTAAGTACCTTTCTCATCTCATTCTTGGTGTCTTCAGTTATTATTCTGCTTCCAGTAACATAATCTCCGTATTCAGCTGTATCGCTTATTGAATGTCTCATGTAGCTAAGACCGCCCTGATTAACCAGGTCTATTATAAGCTTCATCTCATGAAGGCACTCAAAGTATGCGCTCTCCGGCTCATAGCCCGCTTCAACCAACACCTCAAAGCCTGCCTTCATAAGTGCAGTTACTCCGCCGCAAAGAACTGCCTGCTCTCCGAACAGGTCTGTTTCAGTCTCTTCCTTGAAAGTCGTCTTAAGCACTCCAGCTCTTGCTCCACCGATCCCGGCTGCATATGCAAGAGCAACCTCCATGGTGTCACCGCTTGGATCCTGATATGTAGTGACAAGACAAGGAACTCCCTTTCCTTCCTGATACTGGCTTCTTACCGTATGCCCGGGTCCCTTTGGAGCAACCATGAACACATTGACATCCTCAGGAGGAACTATTTGACCGTAATGTATGTTGAAGCCGTGAGCGAAAGCAAGATACTTTCCTGGCCTAAGTGCTTTTTTAATACTCTTTTCATAGAGCTCTACCTGCTTTTCATCGTTGACAAGAAGCATTACGATATCTGCCCACTCAGCAGCATCTCCGGCGGTTGTAACCTTTAGTCCGGCCTCCTCAGCCTTCTGCCATGATTTGCTCCCCTCATAAAGTCCTACCATGACCTCCACTCCGGATTCAGTAAGATTGAGGGCATGTGCATGTCCCTGGCTTCCATAGCCTATTACCGCTACCTTCTTGCCGCTAAGTACCTGCAGATTACAATCATTTTCATAATAAAGCTTCGCCATTTTAACCTCTCCCTTTTTTAATTATATTTTTCAATTAATTGAAATACGTCTTGAAATCTTCTCATCTGCATTATTATGTTGTCCATTTCATCATCATTTGCACCAAGTGTAATGACAAGAGTCGACATTGAGGAATCCTCATCAAGCTCCAGTCTAAGGCTCTTGACTTCACAGCCTCTTCTTTTCATAAGTCCTGTTATTCTCATTAGCGATTCTGGTCCGTTTTTAACCATTGCATGCAGTGTCTTTGTCATTTTCTTCTTCCTCCTTTTAACAAATAAAAAAACCTCCGTCACTGAAACACTAAACGTGTCTCAGGGACGAAGGTCTATTCGCGGTACCACCCTATTTTCCAGCACTCTCGCAAGGGCTGACTCATCAGGCCCAAAGCATTGCTTTTAGCCCTAGCCATATAACGGTGGCACATCCTGTTTCTCAGGATTCCCGGTCTCGGCTACTTTTCTCATTTCGCCTCGAAAGCTCAGGAGTGATTATCCCTGTACACCTTGATCCCGGCTCTCACCCTGTGCCGGTTCTCTGTTATCAAAGCTATTACAGTCTTGTCTCCATCATTGCTGCTTCAGTATGTTAAATTAAAATTCATTTTATACTCATTTCTGAAAAGAGTCAACCCCTTTTTCAAAAAAATTATAATTTTTTTGAATGATTTAATGTTTTCATTTTTATTTCATTTGATTTTGCTCCATATCTGCAGCAAATCCCTCAGTAAGGAAGCAGCGGCTCCTTTTAAATTGGATGCTCCACCAAGGACCGCAACCTCTCCCAGGGTATCGGTCAAATATTGGATCCCCTTATTCTTCCCGTTGACACCAAAGAAGATATCATTTTTGTCGACAGCCTCCGGAGCAGCAACTAAATTCCAGCTATTTCCTTCCCTTTGCACCTTCCCAATAAGCTTAATCTTCTTGCCTTGTGCAATAGCTTTATTTACGTCTTCAAGTTTTAGATTTTGTATGCCCTCGATGCTGGCATCCTGAAGCTTTAAATTTGAACCCATAAGGGCATTTGTAATTATTATAAGCTTTATTGCCGTATCCCAGCCCTCGACGTCCATGGCGGGATCCGTCTCTGCTATACCCTCCTTCTGGGCCTTACCAAGAGCTTCGATATATTCCAGGCCTTCCTCCTCCATCAAGGTCAATATGTAGTTGGTTGTTCCATTAAGCACTCCTCGTATTCCTGTTACCCGTGCCCCCAAAAGATCATACTGCCCGCTGCTTATGGTAGGGAGCGCACCACCTGCCGTACAGCCGATACCAAGGCTCACTCCCATAGTATCCGCAAGGTCCTTAAGTCTTCTATAGTAAAGCATTACAGGACCCTTATTTGCCGTGACTACATTTACTCCCATTCCAAGTGCAGACAGGATATGGCCTAGTGCAGGCTCACCGGTAGTCTTGTCAGTTGGAGTCGCCTCAATAAGAAAATCCAGGTTTGCAAGATCAAGAAGACCGTGGATATCTCCTCCCTGGAAGCCTCCATCAAGAAGAGAAAGGTCCCTGGATGTTTCCAGATGATCGAGGAGCTCCCTTAGATCGATTCCTTCTTCTCTATAGCATCCGGAGCTGCTGTTTAGCACAAATACTATTTTCGGCTTTACCCCCATCGTAATAAGCTCGTCACTTTTTTCGATCAGTAGCGATATTAATGTTCTTCCTACCCCGCCAAGCCCTATTATTCCAATCCTCATCCCTAATCCTCCTCACTGAAGATACAACTTAGTTAGCTTCATTATACCCCTGCGATGTCCATATTGATACAGCAAAGGGCAGGGAAAAGCCACTATTATGCTCCCCATTTTTTGACATATAGTTCACAATAAGGGATAATTAATATGTAACCAAAGAAAGGGGATGACCTGGCAATGAAAAATCATGTATCGAATAAGAAATTTCACGTTCTTCTTCTGGCATTACTTCTGGTGTTTTCATCCTTCACATCAGTTTGGGCGAATGAAGCACCGATGCCTGATTTCAGTCCGTGGGCACTGGAGGATCTTAACGAAGGTGAAAGATATGGGCTGTTTGATCCTTCGTGGTATTATGACGGATTCCGGGATCAGATAACTACCGAAAGAGCCGATATGATACTAAGCGGAATTGAAGAAAGACTTGAGGCATTAGGTTATGAAAGAACTGCAGTCGAAACTTATTTGATCCCCGAGATGCCTTTGGCAAGGGGAGAATTTCTGACACAGCTTTATAATATTTTGGAAAAGTTCGGGTTGGAGCTTGATGGGACACCTGAGGAATATTTCACCAAGATGGGAGTTCTTAGAGGCACTGGTACCGGAAATGCCTTGGATGCACCCTGTACATCGGAGCATGGCGTAATTTTTGGAACAAGGCTCGTTGAAGCAGTTTACAACGAGCAAGATGCAGGATCAAGAGGATTTATGTGGTTGGCGGAAAAGGGAGGTAATAAGGTCTACCTTCTTGGCTCCATACACATTGGTGACAATCTGGTATATCCGGTCGATAATTCGATAAAGGAGGCCTTTGTAGAATCACAAGCTCTGTATGTTGAGGCAAATCTATTCGACCAGTCAGGTGGGATGGAGTATTTCATGGAGAAGTCCATGTACCAGGATGGAACCTCAATAAGGGATCATATACCGGCTGAGCTTCATGAAAAAGTAATCAAGGCTCTTGAGTTGTATGGAATACCATATGAGGCTTATTCAACCTTTAAACCGTGGAGTCTTTCAAACAATCTAAACGCGATCCATACCTCAAACTCAGACAGCCTTGAGGATGGCCAACAAGCGGCTATGCTTGGCATAGACTTATATTTCATGACCAAGGCAATGCTTATGGGAATGCCGATAGTTGAGCTCGAGGGAATAGCCTTCCAGGCTGATATGTTCGATGGACTGTCAAAGAAGGTTCAGGAAATGTACCTGGAAAGCATTGTTGATGCAATACTTGATCCTACAGATGAAGGCGATGAGGAACAGGATCTTCTGAAAGAATGGTTGATCCAGTGGCAGAAGGGTGACCACGAGAGCTTCACTGAGAGCTACGCGGACTCAATGAAGGAAGAGGATGAAATCTCCAGAGAGCTTGCCATGATGTTGTTTGGCGAAAGAGATGAGAATATGGCACATAAAATAATGGAGCTGCTCGATGCAAAAGGAGAAGCTACCTACTTCCTGGTTGTCGGAGCGGGACACTTCACTGTTGAGAACTCAATTATCGACAGACTGCAGGCTTCAGGGTATAATGTTCAGTATATAGCCAAATAATCAGGACACCGGGGACAGTCCTTTTTGTCCCTGTTTGTTACAAAATCGAAACATTTCAAGACAAAAGGAACCGTCCCCGGTGTCCCTTAAGAGGTGACGTGCATTATGAAAAAATACATCGCAATCGCAATACTAATAATTCTATCAGTCCTTATCTATAGGGAGAGATATTTGTTCAGTCTTGGCTTCGATTACTTATTGTCCAAAAGTCAAACAACTGCCCATGTCGAGACTACCAATGAACAGACTCTGGTAAATCCTCTTGAGAGCTTTGGAGAGACTGAGGAGCAGGAGATAGAACATGAAATCTCTGAAAGCGAATTGATTTCGCCCAAGACTCCAGATTATACTCCTGAAGTACCCGAACCAGAGGAAACACTAAATCAAGAAGCTTCAGCCCCAACTGCTGAAGCTATAAAAAAACAAACCTTCGACTCGATTACAGCTCAATATAATAAGGAGTTGATATCCCTAGAAAAGGAATTCAGATCCTCATTGGATATCTTGATAGCATCGGCAATATCTGATTATAATTCAGGAAACTACAAGAAACTGGAGCTCGCAAAGCAGTATCTTAAAAAAGGTGAGGAATTAGAAAAATCTTCTGATACCAAATTCTATGGAATACTTAAAGCCTTTGAAACTGAGCTGTCGAATAATGGGTACAATACTGATCTTATCAAGGATGTAGATAAATATTATACGGCTATGAAAAAAGCAGAAAAGACAAGAATAGTAGATACCGGGATGAATATAGTGAACAACGGACAGTAGGGACAGTCCTTTTTGTCTCGAATTGTTACTTTTCCGTAATAATCTGGGACAAAAAGAACCGTCCCCGATGTCCCTAAATCATTCTTGCGATGCGTTCTCCTGTGTCAGCAACTAATCTCCTGGCATCTTTCATGGCTTCCTCAAGCGTCATTGGCCTGTCGATAACCGGCAGTATAAGCTTTACTCCGGTCTCATAAAGTTTTTCATAGCCCTCTCCCAGACCACCTGCAATTGCTATTACTGGTACTCCCTGTGTCATAGCCCTTCTTGCAACCCCTGATGGTACCTTTCCATAGGCGGACTGACTGTCGATCCTGCCTTCTCCAGTTATTACGAGATCTGCTCCCTCAAGCTTACTCTCAAATTGGAGTAGATCAAGGATCATCTCTATACCTCGTTCAAGCCTTCCATTGCAAAATGCCACAAGACCGGCACCAAGTCCACCAGCTGCTCCACTACCCGGCATATCGATAATATCCAACCCCAGTGTTTCTTTTATCTTTTCGCCATACCTGAGAAGATTGCTGTCAAGCATCTCAACCATTTCAGGATCCGCTCCCTTCTGTGGCCCATAGACTCGTGAAGCGCCCTTCACTCCACATAGAGGATTGGTTACATCAGACATTATGATAACCTCTGCCCCATCCAGCAACTCAGTCCTTCCTGAGATATCTATAGTCTCAAGGTATTTAAGGGCGCCTCCGCCAAAGACTATCTCATTGCCACTTAAGTCCTTAAAAGACACCCCCAGCGCCTGAGCCATCCCCACTCCCCCGTCGTTGGTTGCTGAGCCTCCAATGCCAATATAAATCCTTCTGCAGCCCATCCTGAGAGCCTTAAGGATCAGCTGTCCTGTTCCGAAGGTCGTTGTGTTCATCGGATCAAGCTTTCCATCCTTAACCAGTGTCAGTCCTGATGCAGCTGCCATCTCGATTATAGCCTCTCCTCCCGGCAGGACGCCAAAGCTTGATGTAATAAGGTTTCCTGAGGGTCCTACAACCTCAGCGGTCATCAGTCTTCCTCCCAGGCCTGTCACTAAGGTATCCACTGTCCCTTCTCCGCCATCAGCCACTGGCAGCTTTAATATCTCAGCTCCCGGATATATCCTTCTTATACCAGTCTCAAGACTGTCTGCTACCTCTGTGGAGCTTAATGATCCCTTAAAGGAATCCGATGCAATCACGATTTTCATAAATTATACCTCCTATATTGAATCATTCTCCGCCCCAATGTCCTATCCCAGATGACCTTACCTTGTTGAACAGACGCTGGAAATACCCGCTTAAGCCGGCAACCGCGCCAAAAATTATTATTATTCCCAGCTTGATATTGTCAGTAAAAGGCTCGCCAAGAAAAAGTACACCTATGAGCGCTGCCATAAGTATCCTGGTGGTAGACACCAGGGAACCAGTAGCTGAATCCACATATTTGTATCCCCAGGTCAGAAATACCTGACCCAGTATGCCAAGCAAGGCGGATGCCAAAATATATGGCAAGGCTGCATTATCAAAATTCATGAGCTCATTAAATGCCAAAGGAGTGTTTATTATAAGCCCGATATACATAATATAAAGGATAATTGTATCTCCAGTGTCGTGCTTCCTCGCCTCGGTGAGATATAGGGTTCCAAGACCGGTTATCCCTGCTGATGAGAAAGCTATTAGGTCTCCAGTATTTATATGATCGAATGAGGGTTGAGAAACGAGGTATACTCCAAACATTATAACAATAAGGTATACAAAGCTTGACGGTCTTATCCTCTCACCGGTCACAAAAGGAGCGAGTATAAGTACAAAAACCGGATATGTAAGATTAAGCATGTTGGTATTGGTTATCGTTGTATAGTTTATAGAAATCGTGAACAGGATTATTCCAAATGCGTTCAACACGGCTCTTATTATAACAGGCTTTGGCTTGTTGGCTTTAAATGTTGCTCCTTTATACTTCATGTAGATGGAAATAAGGATCGCTCCGATGAAAAACCTGAAGAAGCTTGTGACTATTGAATTCATGTCAGTTGTAGTTGTGACCAGCTTGCCGAAGAATGAGCTTAATGTGAAGAAAAGCCCCGATGCAAGGATTATTATTATGCCCAATTGAGTCATCTCCTTTGCTATACATTGAATTATAGCAAAAAAAATGAGCGATGTACGCTCATTAGAGTATTTCCTTATACATTTTTCTTTCAAGCTCGAGATATGCTTTTGATTCCTCCTCCAGCTTTTCCATCTTCCTGTAGGTTGTATTGTATGTCTGGCAGCCGCTTGGCGGCATGGTGTAATTATTAGTTGCACTTCTTAGCTCATCGAAGGCTTCCAGCAGGATATCATTGTCCTTTTCAACATCCTCGACTGCAAGCCTTATTTCATCCAGTAAAGCTCTGTCTCCATTTTTGTTGTATTCCCGGATCAGCGGCAAAACTACGAGCTGCTTCTTGACTAATTGAAGCTCAAGTTCATTCTCTACTTTTCCGTATGCTCTGTGGACCTTGATAAGCTCCTCGTGGCAATCCTTATAATGTACCTTCAGAATCTTGTTGGCCATCTCCTTTATCACCGGCATCTCCTGCTTGAGATACCCATGGTGATTCTCGGCTATATCCTTGATCACTTCGTTTATGTTCACCCGATCTTCCTCCTTTTGCTTGGTCTTTGATTTATATACCCAAGGAGGTCGTTTTAATTCAGATTTCATCATAGAATCTGGTCCATTCCCTCCAGCCCATTGCCGACATTTTCCCGGGACAACTCTTGAGACTTGCATCATAGTGCCTGACTACCCTGTCCTTTGGAAGATCATGCTTCATAAGCAAATAACGGATCAGGTCTATTCCACGCTTCTTAGTAAGCTCCCAGTCTCCATCTATATTTATGCACAACTCGATACCAATGGAATTTCTATTGGTGATCCCGAATCTTCCTTTTCCGTCCCCACAGTGCCATGCCGAGTTATGGTCCTCGACAAGCTGAAGGGTCTCCCTGCTGTCCACAAAGTAATGGGCTGAAGCATTTCTGCCCGGTTTATTGAAATACAGGCAATGATTCTCCGCTCCGGCTCCCCTTGAGGGATTCCCTGTGTCATGCACTACTATATACTTTATGGCTTCCCCATTTCTGCCTGAGTAGTTATATCCTATAAGCTTCTTGGTTATCATCTTACATCCCCCAATATATTCCTTAGATTTTTAAGCGCGGCTGTACGAGTGTTTACGACTGTCCTGTAGGCAACGCCGTTGATATTCGCTGTCTCTGAAAGAGACAAGCCGTTGTAGAAAAGATCGACTATGACTCTTTGCTGGACCTCCGGAAGGGATGAAACCGCTTTTCTTACTTCTCTTATGGTTTCGTCTCCAATTATATCCTCAAGGATGTCAATATCCGACTCCAAAAGATCCAGAAACTCATCCTCATCCTCACCATAGCTTTCATTTAGAGACATTACGGCCTGTGGTCGCTTCATACCAAGATAAAGGTACCTTAGCCTTGAGCTTAAAAATCCAAGCACAGGAACTCCTTTTTCAGGATCGTACTCCTTTAGTGCCTCCATCAGTCTAAGTCTTCCCTCCTGAAGCAGATCCTCTCTTTCCTGCGGATTCCAGCCGCCCTTTCTTATACAGGATGAAAGCAGCGGGTACATCCTGTCTATCAGCTCCTCCAGGCTCTCCATTTTTCCTGATCTTGCCTCATCTGCCAACTGCTCTACTTCTTTTACCATATTTACTCTCCCTTTGGGAGAGGCGCCTTCCCTTGGATTACCGGTAAGGCAATGATACAACAAACCCTGCAGAAATAAAAAAGCCCAGCAGTAATTGCTGGGTTGCCGACCTGGTCTTATCCAAGCTTTAGAAGCAGGTCATCAAGCTTCATGTAGAGTCTCGCTATGTCAGATTTCATAGCAGGCCCATCCTTGCTGTGGTAGTATTCAAGGCTTTCCTGGACTGATAGTGTCCTTACGGTTCCGTAGAGCTCTTTGGCCAGCTTTCCCTTGGAAATCTGATTTCTCGCATTGTCAGCTGAACAGAGACAGTCTATCTCGGTTTTGTTTTTGAACCGAATTATCGCTCCTCCTTCTCCTTCTATTACCTCATCTATACCTCCCAGCTTGAAATATCCCATAGCTCCATCGTCCTTTCCCACAGGCTCCCTTGCCTTAAGCTGTATAAATATCCTCTCTGGCGAGATGACCAAAGGGATATTGGTCTTAAGGTTCAGCAGGCCTCCATAGGTTTCATTGGCTGCTTTAAGGTCTATGTGGTTATGCTTACAGATTTTCTTTATCACGGTTTTTACAGTTCTTTCAATGATCTGCTGACCATCCTCCACCAGAATGAGCGTGCAATTGCCCTTGTCACCCCTGTAGGTTGGAAGAATGGCCAGAATATCCTGTTCGATCCATTCCATTTATTCAACCTCCTGCTGACAGTCTGTGGCGCGACTATCAAGTATTCATGATACCCCGGTAATATATATGTTAAATATAGCAGAACACATGTTCGATGTCAAGGCGGTAAATAAGGCTGCAGCCCTGTTAAATACTGCAGCCCGGATATTATTTGTTTAAAAAGGATTTTCTCTCCTCCTGTGGCACGAGACTTCCTCCAGTTGCCCAAACCAACTGTACAGGCTCCTTGCCCTTGTACTGGTCCCTTGTAAAAATCGGACCACTGAACCCTGCTGTTGCAGAAGGTTCAATGAATATTCCTTCTCTTTCGTACAGAGCCTTCAAATATTGAAACAGCCTTTTGTCGTCAATGGTAAATGCTCCGCTTAGAAGATGTTCCATGATCCTTCCAACAAATGACGATGGTCTTCCGACAGCCAATCCGTCAGCCTCAGTCTTATTGTCCAGACCTATGTCCTCAACGGCTATTTGATCGTGCTTGCCTGTAGCAAGTCCAAGCAGCATGCATGGCGAATGAGTAGGCTCTGCAAAATAGCAGTGGACATTATCGCCATATACAAGCTTAAGACCATAAGCTACACCTCCCGGACCTCCTCCAACTCCGCAGGGCAGGTATACTGCCAACGGATGCTCTTCGTCTATGACTATTCCCATGGAATCAAGCTGCGCTTTGACCCTTACGCCTCCCACAGCATATCCCAGGAACAGGTCCTTTGAGTTTTCATCGTCGACAAAATGGCTCAATGGGTCGAGGTCAGAGTTCTTCCTTCCTTCTTCGACTGCAATGGAGTAATCATAGGGGTACTCGACTACAGTGACCCCCTTGCTTCTCAGCATGGCTTTCTTCCAAGCCCTGGCATCAGACGACATATGTACTATTACCTTGAAGCCAAGACGTGCGCTCATTATTCCTATGCTAAGACCCAGGTTACCTGTGCTCCCTACCTGGATCGTATGTCTGCCGAAGAACTCTCTGAACGGGTCGCTGTCAAGCACTGAGTAATCATCCTTCTCTGAAAGGAGTCCTCCTTTTATGGCAAGGGTCTCAGCATGCTTTAATACCTCATATATCCCGCCACGGGCTTTTATGGAGCCAGCGATATTAAGAAGATCGTCACGTTTTAAATACAGCAAACCTGGAACCGGGCCACCTGAGTATTCAACCAGCCACTCCCTCATATTTGGAATGTATGAGATCGGGGATTCTATTATCCCGTCCACAACCTCCGGAAAGACCTTGCTGATATATGGCGCGAATCTCTTAAGACGTGCTTCGGCGTCCCTTACATCATCTTCGGTTACAGGTATTGTATCACAGTAATCCTTGAAGCCCATGTAGCCAGGGTTGGACCACATTACCTCTCTCATAAGCTTAAGTTCGTTTATTAAATCCATGGAAACACCTCCGAATTCAATTCACAATTCACAGATCACAAGGCACAATTATAATTAAAGCATTAAAGAATCTAAAATCTTTTAGCTAGCAGCTAATAGCGAACTGCAAAATCTTTCCCTTTCCAGCATTCCAACTTTCCAACTTATTGAGATTCCTCGACTTTCGCTCGGAATTACAAGAACGAATATCCATTGTCAATTGTCCACTTTTACTCATCCACTGCTTAATAGTGGCTCGCTACCTTTTTCAGCATATCTCTTATTGGCAGATCATAGGGACATCTTGTTTCGCACATGCCGCAGTCTATACAGTCTGCAGCGCTTACAGCCTGAGCGTTGTACCTGTCGGTTGCCCATTGCTGGAGGTTGTATCTCGTGTAATAGCTGTCCAGGACGAATTGAGTCGGGATATCGATCCCTACTGTGCAGGGCGCACAATATCCGCAGCGCCTGCAAAACTGTGTTCCAAGCTCGCTGGCTTCCCTCTCCACCTGGGCTCTCTCTTCATCTGAAAGGCCTCTGCCATCCTTTCCAGGCTGGGCGTTCTCAACGACCTGCTCCACTGAATCCATCCCGGGGATAACGACTGAAACATTTGGATTCTCCAGAATAAACCTTATTGCAAGCTCGCCCTTGCTTATGGCTCCACCGGCTAAGGGCTTCATGATTATAACTCCGATATTTCGCTCCTTCGCCCTTTTGAAGACGTCCTCTCCCTGTCTTTCCACGGCGTTATACGGGAACTGGATAGTCTCGAAATAGTCGGTCTCGACAGCTGTCTTAAGTACATCAGCACTATGACTGCTAATTCCTATATGCTTTATAAGTCCCTTTTCCCTGGCTTCAATTGCGTATTTATATGCACCATCCTCCGACATCAGCCTTTCATAGTCCTCAAAGCTTCTGACGTTGTGGAACTGGTAGAGATCTATGTAGTCAGTCTTAAGGTTCTTCATTGAGATTGCAAGCTCAGCCTTGATTCCCTCGTAGGTCCTGTTCATTGACTTTGTTGCCAGGATGAATCTATCCCTCCCAATCTCCTTAAGAGCCTCTCCGATCAGCTCCTCGCTCACAAGGTATCCTCTTGCTGTATCTATGAAATTTATACCTTGGTTAAGAGCCTCCTTGAGCATTGCAGTTGCTGTATCCTTGTCAACCCTTTGGATAGGTATCCCTCCAAAGCCCACGACTGAAACCTCATAGCCTGTTCGACCTAGTAGTCTTTTTTGCATATGATCATCCTTTCTATCAACATTCCAACTTTCCAACTAAAAACGAGATCCCTCCGCTTCTGTCGGGATGACAGACCATTGTGAATTGTGAATTGTGAATTGTGAATTTCATTGTCAACTGTCAATTGTCAATTTGATTCCTCAGGTTAATCGGTCTTTCGCCCCTCAGGATCCTTCCGACATCTCTTGCAGTTATTCTTAGCTGCTGCTCCTGTGCCTCATCTGAATAATAAGCACTGTGCGGTGTTATTATTACATTTTTAAGCTCGAAAAGCTTCTTATCAATCTCCATTGGCGGTTCATTCCATAGTACGTCCAATCCCGCTCCTGCAAGTCTTCCTTCCGCCAATGCTTCGTAAAGTGCCTCCTGGTCGATTATCCTTCCCCTGGCAGTGTTTATAATATACGCTGAAGGCTTCATCATTGCAAGTGCTTCCTTTGAGAATATCCCACTGGTTTCTTCAGTTAGAGGTGCGTGGATAGTAATATAATCAGACTCCCGTAAAAGCTCATGGAAACCCGTCTTTGTCACTCCGTAAGCATCCATTTCATCATTTTCAACATAAGGGTCGTAGGATATCATCCTTACTCCAAAGCCCTTTAATTTTTCTGCCACCCCACGCCCTATAGACCCAAAGGCAAATATTCCTACGGTGGAATCGGATAGTCTTTTTACACTACCTATCCCGTCGACCGACCATCTGTCCTCCCTGGCATTTTCAGCTACATGCCAAAGCTTTCTTGCCATAGTCAGTATAAGCATCACAGCGTGAGCAGATACTTCATCCACACAGTAATCCTTCGCGTTGGTAACCATTACCCCGTGTCTGGTTGCAGAGGGTACATCCGCAGCATCGAATCCCGTGCTGGCACAGCAAAAAGCCTTAAGCTTGAGTCTTGAATACAACTCATTGCTCATCTGTTGGTTCCATGTCACTATTATATCAGCACCTGCTGCTTTTTCCACAAGCTTATCATCAGACAAAACAGGCTTTCCAAGGAACTCGTATTCCACTCCCGGAGCCTCTTCTCTTATAAATTTCTCTATAGCTTCAACCTCCTGGTCATTCATTCCAGGAACTCCTACAAGTACTACTTTACTCAAATGTATCCCTCCAGACAATTTTTACTTAAATATATCCATCTTCTCCAGTCTGTCAAAGGCTTCACCCATTTTCTCGCAGCTTAAGGTCACAGCCAGTCTCAGATACCCTTCCCCTGACTTTCCGAAGGCGCTCCCCGGAACCACTGCAACATGAGCCTCCTCAAGCATTCTTTCGGCAACCTCTGCTGATGACAGGCCTGTAGCCTTAATATTAGGGAACAGGTAGAAGGTACCCTTAGGCTCCATCACATGCACACCATTAAGCCTGTTTAGCCTTTCCCAAGCGTAGTAGCTTCTTTTTTTGAATTCCTCTAACAGACCGGGCTGGATATCCTTTCTCATCCTGATAGCGTGTATAGCTGCCCTTTGGGATACGGATGGTGCAGAGTATACATTGTTTTCATTAATTGCCTTCATGGTTTCAATGAAGTGGCTCTCAGCCTTGATGTATCCAATTCTCCAGCCCGTCATTGCGTAATCCTTGGAGAAACTTCCAATGGTTATCGTCCTTTCCTCAAGGCCTGGAAGAGTCGACATAGGGACAAAGGGTGCTTCATAGCTGTAAAGAGTATATATATCATCAGCTATTATCAACAAGTCGTGCTTTTTCGCAACCTCACCGATTTTTTCGAGAGTTTCCTTTGTAAGACAGCTGCCAATGGGATTGTTCGGAGTGTTTATAATGATCGCCTTTGTTCTTTCGGTTATCGACCTGTCAAGCCTGTCAACCTTAAGCTGGTAGTCCTCTTCCTCAAGGAGCTCAACAAAAACCGGCATTCCGCCTGCAAGCTTCACCTGATCGGGATATGGCGGGAAGTGGGGACTAGGTATTATGACCTCGTCTCCGGGATCCAGTATTGCCTCCATAACAAGCCACATCGCCTGACAAGCACTGGTGGTTATCAGTAGCTTCTCAAGCTTGACCTCGTGTCCATATTCCTCCAGGTAGTATTTCGATATTTCCTCACGCAGCTCTTTCATCCCAACAGATTCGGAGTATCTTGTGTACCCTTTGAGAGCATCTTCAAAGGCAGCCCTGATTACCCTCTCATCAGTGATAACGTCGGGATCGCCAAGGGTAAAATTGATCAGATCCTTCGCTGCACTTGCCTTGTCCGCGCTTTTGGCCAGCTCGCTGCTGGCTGATTTCCAGTATCTCTTTGCTATATAAGGATTCTTCATAAGTACCACCTCTTTAATAAAATATATTAAAAACCATTATATCCCTAATACCTCCTGGACACAATGGTTTGTGTTCTAAGCTCGTGTAACGAAAACAATGGAAAGAAACGATCCTATCCCTATTGCTCCTGATACCACCATAAGGACTAATGTACCAGTAAAGCTGCCTTGGGCAAGCTCACCGAAGCTGCCGGTCAAAAGGACCAGGATCGAGGGCATTACGATCCCTGCCATGAAGCGCTTCACCCCCTTCATGCCGATCTCAGCCCAAGTCAGAAAGCCATATAGCTTGTTCAGCTTCCATATCCCATAAAAAGCGGCGAGGAAATTCAAAAGCCTTGAACCTATGCCAAAGGATATGATATCCTGTGTCTGTTTTCTTATGGTATTAAATGTGACATCATAGCCGATACCCCATTTGTTGGTCTGCTTTATTTTGAATGTGGTGCGAACAAGGTGCCCTCTATATCTCCTTCTGCTATTCTCTTTATAACGTTCTCGATCTTCCCGTTGACTACTATCATCGGGATCCCGTACTTGTTGGCAAGCTTTGCCGCCTTAAGCTTCGTCTTGATGCCGCCAGCTTTGGTTGATTCAGGATCTGCCAGGGAGAGCTTCTCCTCAAGAGAATCTATATCCTCGATCATCGGTATTATATGGGCGTCGCCATGTGTGCTTGGATTGCTGTCGTAGATCCCATCTATCCGGCTTAGAAGTACAAGGAGGTCTGCTCCCCAAACAACAGCGGTATTCGCCGCAAGAATGTCGTTGTCTCCTATTTTGATCTCGTCGGTGCTGACTGTGTCGTTTTCGTTGACAATTGGGATGACGCCTTCGTCCATAAGGGTAAAAAGGGTGTTTCGTATATTCATAGTTCTCTGACTGGAGTCAAAATCCTCCTTGGTAAGGAGTATCTGGGCTATATGGATACCATACTGATCAAAGGTCCTTCTGTAGGAGTCCATAAGCTCCACCTGGCCGATAGCGCACAATGCCTGCTTATAATGGAGGTCTCCCTTTCTGGACCACTTCCCTATAGTGTTTGCACCGGCTGCGCCTGCACCTGAGGAAACAAGTATGACCTTCTTGCCCTGATCCATAAGCTCCTTCACCTGAGAGGCAAAGCTGTCCAGAAAGCCCTTGTCGATACTGCCGTCCGGGCTTGTCAGCGTGCTGCTTCCGATTTTTATTACTATTTTCTTTGCATCCCTTGCAATAGTAGCCTCCATATTATCCCCCCTCCATTTTATATGGTCGATCGTTTCATAAGTCGTTACTGTTTGGATATATTATAGCAAAAATAAAGGCCGTTGCAAACAATGCAACAGCCCTGCTCTCGTTTATTCCGCCTTAGCTAATCGGTAATTCTGAACCCCTCGACAACAAAGTTGTAGGGAGGTTCTCCAAGCTCCGCCTTAGGAATTTCAACAGTCAGCGTCTGATAGGTTATGACCTGGGGGTAAATCATGTCAGGGTCAGGCTGATCGATCCTGAAGTGGATCCTGAACAGTTCGTTTTCTCTAACGATCTTTTCTATCTCAAGAGAATATCCCGGTGTGGGAAATTCCTTGGTTATTATTAACGTGACCTTGTCCTCTCCGATCATGGTGACCATTTCTTCCTGTTTGTCATAGCTTTGTTCATTGTTGGTTACCTGGAAGGATATCTCATTCTGCTTCTCCAGTACGCCATCCAGTCTCTGAACCAGGACGACCGCCTCTGCCTGTGAAAGCCGTCTGATGGGATTGAATACAGAGTTGCTTTCACCCTTTACTATCCCAAGCTGATGCAACAGGGACAGATAACCCTTCTCTGCCTCACTCATTGAGCTAATGTCTGTAAATGGAAGCTGGTGGCTGCCATCAATTGCAAAGCCGGTTTCGACAAGCCTTGAGCCAATGATAGAGGCCATATCTCTTCTGGTCAGGATACCCGGGTCGCCAAGTCCTGAGACCTCATAGCCCCTGTCCCTGAACAAGGATATAAGTGACAGTGTAAAATCCTGCTTGGTGGTTCCTGTATTCGGTTCGAAGCCTTCGAAGCTGTTCTTTGCCATATACGGAAAATAGTAAGCCATGAAGGTCTTATCGATTTCATTCCTGGCCCAATGCCCCTCAAGCTTGCTCTCCAGTTGGGCAAAGGTCATGCTCCCAAGCGAGAGAGCAAATATTAGAACTAATGATAATAGTAGTTTTCGTCTCATATACAATAATCCCCCTTCCTTATGGTAGGTTTATACCCAAGGTTGGGGGAATTATGGTTACAGTAATATTACAAAGCGTTAAGCGTTAAGCGCTAGGCGATAGGCGTTAGAGATCCCTCCACTACGATCGGGATGACAAGAGTGTTGTCATTATGAGGCTTGCTGAAGAATCTAAGGTTTTGCTAACTACTACCTACTGATAACTAACAGCTATCTTCTTAACTCTTAGCTCTTAGCTTATTGTTCATTGTTCATTGTTCATTGTTCATTGTGCATTGTGCATTGTGCATTGTGCATTGTGCATTGTGCATTGTGCACTGGTTTACTTCGCCTCTCCCAGATATGCTGCCTTTACCTTTTCGTCATTCAACAGCTCTTTGCCTTCACCCTGCAGTGTCAGCTGACCTGTTTCGAGAACATAGGCATAATCCGCAATCTCAAGGGCTTTCTTAGCGTTCTGTTCTACAAGCAGAATTGTGTTGCCCTGTCTGTGGAGCTCCTTTATTATCTCAAAAATGTCCTTTACCAACAGCGGTGCCAGTCCAAGGGAAGGCTCATCAAGCATCAGGACCTTAGGCTTTACCATAAGCGCCCTGCCTACGGCAAGCATCTGCTGCTCGCCACCGGACAAAGTACCTGATTTCTGCCAGCTTCTCTCTTTGAGCCTTGGAAAAAGCTCATACACCTTTTTCATCTCTTTGTCTATGGCTGCCTTGTCGTTCACCGTATATGCCCCGAGTATGAGGTTCTCTTCAACTGTAAGGTTTGCGAATACCCTTCTTCCCTCAGGCGAAAGAACTATACCCTTCTTAACGATATCCATGGTCCTGAGATTCGTGAAGTCCTCACCATTGTAAGTGACTGTCCCTGATTCCTTCTTTACCAGATTCATTATAGCCCTGAGTGTAGATGACTTTCCGGCCCCATTGGCACCTATAAGAGTCACTATCTTGTTATCTTCAATATCTATATTTATTCCTCTGAGAGCCTTAATACCCCCGTAGCTTACGTAAAGATCCTTAATGGAAAGCATCACTCCACCCCCAGATAAGCTTCTATTACCTTCGGATTGTTTTGGATATCCGCAGGGTTTCCTTCAGCAATGTTTATACCATGGTCAAGAACATATATCCTGTCGCATATCCCCATAACGACCTCCATGTGGTGCTCGATAAGGAATATGGTCAGGCCGAATTCATCCTTTATGTCCCTGATAAAGTCCATAAGGTCCTGAGTCTCCTGGGGATTCATTCCAGCTGCCGGCTCATCAAGAAGCAGAAGCTTTGGGTCTGTGGCAAGTGCTCTTGCTATCTCAAGCCTTCTCTGCATGCCATACGCCAAAGAATATGCTTTTTCCTTCCTCTGGTCATAGAGCCCAACCTTTTCAAGAAGATAATGTGCCTTCTCCATCATGGTCTTCTCCTCCTTGACATAGCCTGAGGATCTTACGATAGATGACAATACACCGCTTTTTAGCCTTAAGTGGCTTCCAATAAACACGTTGTCCTCCACTGGAAGGTCCTTGAAAAGTCTGATGTTCTGAAAAGTCCTGCATATGCCTATATCAGCTATCCTGTCAGGTCTCATACCGGTTATGTCCATTTCCTTGTCTTCGGGAAGATATGAAATCGTCCCCTCAGTAGGACTGTAAACACCTGTGACCATGTTGAAAACGGTTGTTTTTCCTGCACCATTGGGTCCAATCAGTCCTACTATCTCTCCCTTGTCTATATGGGCGTCGAAGCTGTTTACTGCAACCACGCCGCCGAATCTCATGGTCACATTATTGATTCTTAGCATATCGAGCCCTCACTTTCATATATGTCGTAAGGAATATGTTGTCCTTCTTGAAGATGATGACAATCATAAGGATCAATGAGAATACTACCATTCTAAGTCCCGGGAGTGCAGGGGTTGTCATAAAGCCCAGGTTTATTGCCGCATCCAGGAATCTCAAGCCCTCCATTGCGATTGTAACTACTATTGCAGATATGACCGTGCCCTTGATATTTCCCATACCCCCAAGAACTACTATTAGAAGGATGTTAAAGGTAAGTGCAAATTTGAACAGGGTCGGGTCTATTGTTCCAAGGGAAACCGCCAGAAGTCCACCGCCAACTCCAGCCATAAATGAGCCTATTGTAAAGCTCATTACCTTATGCCTGAAAAGGTTTATCCCCATTGACCTTGCTGCGACCTCGTCCTCTCTGATTGCCTTGAAGGCCTTTCCGTAGCTTCCCTCCATAAGACGTATCATGACAAATATGGTCAGAATGGCTGCCACTCCAGCCCAGAGAAGATTGGTCTTTGGTGCCACCCCGAACAGACCAGCAATAGCATCATTGGTATGCTGAGGGATCCCCTTCAGCCCCAATGCTCCATTGGTGATAGTCTGCATGTTAATTATCACGACTCTGATTATCTCTGAGAAGCCCAGAGTTGCAATTGCAAGGTAATCGTCAGTAAGCTTTAATACCGGAGCTCCAATAAGGAATCCGAATATTGCCGCCATTATCCCTCCCATAAGAAGCGCAAAGATAAACGGCATATTAAGGTTCAATAGAGCTGGAAGGATGGGCTTCATGTAGAAATTCATTTCCTTCATCTCAGGTGGTATGGTAAGAAGTGCCACAGTGTATGCCCCTATTGCCATAAAGCCTGCATGTCCAAGTGAGAACAATCCAGTGAAGCCGTTTATAAGGTTCATGCTAAGCCCCAAAATAATGTAGATAAGACATAGATTTACTACCCTTATCTTGTAGCTGTCCAGGGTAAGGTTAAGTACTACCAAGCCAACGAGGGCAATTGCTGTCAGAATCAGTTGTTTTGTTTGGTTTCTATCGAGTATTTTTTTCATTGCTACACCTTCTCCGTCATCTTCTCACCCATGAGCCCTGTAGGCTTGACGAGAAGTATGACTATCAAAAGAATAAATGAAAATGCATCCCTGTAGCCAGTCAAGGTGGGCAGGAAGGCTATAAGCATTATCTCGCCAAGGCCCAGAATAAAGCCGCCGATTACTGCACCTGTGATGTTGCCTATACCTCCTATTACAGCAGCTATAAAGCACTTAAGCCCCGGCATTACTCCCATTAAAGGCATCAGCTGTGGATATTTTGTTCCCCAAAGGATCCCGCCGACAGCTGCAAGGAAGGAGCCTATAAAGAAAGTGAATGAGATTACTCTGTTTATATCTATCCCCATCAGGCTGGCAGCCTCGTAGTCCTTTGACAGGGCTCTCATTGCCATTCCTGTTTTTGTCTTTTGAATGATGAAGGTAAGTCCCATCAGAAGAAGAATAGTGATAATTGGTATGACTACGGAAACGATTGCAACAGATACACCACCGACTACAAGGGTCTTGCTCAAGACCTCGGGGATGGGAAATGCCTTTGGTCTTCCTCCAAATACAAGTACTCCAAGGTTTTGCAGTAAAAACGACGCACCGATGGCAGAGATCATTATGGTGATCCTGGGTGCGCTTCTAAGCGGCTTGTAAGCCAGCTTCTCAAGCACCATACCGAACACTCCCGTAATTACAGCCGATAGAATAAATACAAGCCACCATGGAATCGGTGTATATGCTATTCCATAATAGGTGATATATGCTCCCAGCATAAAAATATCACCATGGGCGAAGTTGATCAGACGGAGTATACCGTAGACCATGGTATAGCCGATGGCAATAAGGGCATATAGGCTGCCGAGGGAGGTGCCGTTGACCAGGTGCTGCATGAATTCCTGTATGCTCATAAGTTTTCCCCCTAACAAATTCCGCCTAAAGATCAAACAGCCCTCCTCCCTTCAGGAGGAGGGCCTGATATTTAAGGCTCTACAGTTGTAAGATATACGAATTTTCCACCCTCGACCTTGTTGATTACTGCTGATTTTACGGCGTCGCCGTTTTCATCAAGAGTAATATTTCCGGTTGCTCCCACAAAGCCTTCTGTTTCTGCAAGTGCCTGCTGAATGGCTACAGAATCAGCTGAGCCGGCTCTTTCGATCGCATCAAGGATTACCATGTATGCATCGTAACCAAGTGCTGCGAAAGCATTAGCTGCCTTACCGTATTTAGCCTGGTAGTCAGCAAGGAATACCTCTGAAACCTCAGTAACAGGAGCCTCAGATGTAAAGTGGGTCGAGAATACTGCTCCTTCAACAGCTGCGCCTCCGATTGAAAGGAACTCAGGAGCTTCCCATGTGTCTCCTCCAAGGATTGGAGTGTCCATTCCAAGGTCTCTTGCTTGTTTTATCAAAAGTGCTGATTCGCCGTAGTTTCCAGGTGCGAATATTACGTCCGGATTCAAACCCTTTACGCTTGTCAATTGAGCTGAGAAGTCCTGGTCTCCGGTATTATAGGAAACTGTTGCAACTATGCTGTTTGGATCGCCTGTCAACTCTGTGAATGCGTCGACAAAGTACTTGCTAAGTCCTACAGAGTAGTCCTGTTGTACGTCCTGGATTATTGCTGCGGTTCTTGCTCCAAGCTCGTTAAATGCGTAGTTTGCCATAACTGTTCCCTGGAACGGGTCAATGAAGCAAACTCTGAAATAGAAGTCATTGTTAAGCGTTACAAGCGGGTTAGTCGGTGAACATCCTACTGCAGGCACCTGAGCGGTCTTCACGATGTCTCCGGCTGCCATTGACAATGATGAACCATAGCTTCCGATTATTGCAACTACCTTGTCCTGCTCAATAAGCTTGTTGGCTGCGTTGGCTGCCTCAACCTTATCTGACTTGTTGTCAACTATTACAAGCTCAACCTTTTTGCCGAGGATCTCAGGCATCTTTTCATTAGCCAGCTGGATCCCCTCAACTGTCATTTCTCCACCGGCTGCATTGGCTCCGGTCATAGGCTCGAATACGCCTATCTTGATCACGTCGGACTCTGCAGGTGCTCCTCCGCTGCCACAGCCAGCCAAAAGGCTCAAGGCCATTACCACTGACAGCATAAGTACCAATGTTTTCTTCATTGATTCTTCCCCCTTTTAATGAATATTCTGATATTTAGCCCTAAAAAACTGGAAGACTCCCTTCCAGGGGTTTTATGCTAAACAGGTAGAATTGTACCTCTTTAGCAAGGTTCAATCATTTATTAGTATATATCCAGATGCCTCTTATGTCAATATTTCCTCTAAAGCACTCTGCCCCCAAATATCGTTGATTCAACCTTTACATCCTTTATCTCATGAGGGTCTATTGACAATATATCGCTTGAAAGCACGACCATATCAGCAAGTTTTCCTGGCTCGATCGATCCCTTCAAATCCTCCTCGAAGGACGCATATGCTCCCTCCATAGTATAGGCACGAAGAGCTTCATAAGGAGTCAGTGCTTGCTCAGGCAGCCAGCCTCCCTCAGGATTGCCCTCAAGGTCTTTTCTTGTAACTGCCTCATATATTCCATACATTACATTGAAGGTCTCAACAGGAGCATCTGAACCGCAGGGTATGTGGACTCCACGATCCAGAAGACTCTTCCAGTTGTAGGACGTCTTCTCTCTTTCAGCTCCTACTCTTGCCCTAACCATCTTCCAGTCATAATCAAGGAATATTGGCTGGATATATGCTATTGCATCAAGCTCCTTAAACTTATTGAGAAGATACTCGTCAGTTATCTGGGCATGAACTATGCCATGTCTGTGGTCTTTTTTGGGATATTCAGACAGAGCCTTCTCAATAGCATCGAAGGCCATATACATCCCCTTGTCGCCTATGCCGTGGATGGCGATCTGACAGTCTGCCTTATGTGCCTTCATTACCAGGTCATTGAGATAATCCTGGGTGGCAGTTATAATGCCTGTTGTTCCAGGCTCATCCTCATAATCCTCCATAAGTGCTGCAGTCCTTGCTCCCAACGATCCATCCTGAAGCAGCTTCAATGGACCTATCTTAAAGCTCTCGTCACCCCAGCCGGTCTTATAGCCCTTATCTAGGAAGCCCTGAAATTTTTCCTTGACCGGAAGCAGACATTGCTCATAGATCCTTACTGTATTCTTTCCTTCAGCTATTAGCTCACGGTAAGCTTTGATGACATTCTCATAATCGCTTTGCGGAAGCGCTCCAAAGTCATCTGTTCCAACGGAGGTGATACCACAGGCATTGAGATCCTTATATGCTGCAAGCATCATGCTCTTGATCTCATCGAGATTTGGTGTTGGTATCGAATCATATACCAGTTTAAGTGCATCCTCTCTGAAAATACCAACTGGTTCTCCATTTTCATCCAGGTCAAAGTGTCCACCCTCTACCTGCGGAGTATTCCTGTTTATCCCAAGCATTTCCAGAGCCTTTGAGTTTACTACCGACACGTGACCACATGTCCTTGTGACGCAGATCGGGTGGTCCCTGGATATCCTGTCTAAGTCGTACCTGGTGGGGAACACCTTGTCACCAGAGAAATAATCCTGATTCCAGCCTCTGCCTCTTACCCACTTTCCTGCAGCGATATCATTCTCTTTGATGAATTCTCTAGTCCTCTCAAGGACCTCCTCGAGAGATCTGGTCCCTATAAGATCCACCTGGGTAAGGCTGTAGCCGTAGTTCAACAAGTGCATGTGGCTGTCGTTAAAGCCTGGGACCATTGTTTTCCCTTCAAGGTCAATTACTTTAGTGTCTTCTGTCTTAAGCTTCAGGATCAAATCATTTGTTCCAACGGCCTGGATCCGGTCGCCTTTTACAGCTACTGCCTGGGCAGTTGTGCCATCTTTGTCCATCGTATGGACCACTCCATTGATAAAAATCAAATCCATTTATTAACCCTCCTCGTAGAAAATGCCCCGGGATAACCCGGGGCATTTTAAGTTCAATTGATTTTAGTCCTCGTAGAATACCTTGAAGTTCGGGTCAACAGTACCAATTCCAAGATGTCTTGCTTTGTAGTCCTTTAACAGTCTAATGAAGACTGGGCTCAGGATTATAAGAGCGATAATGTTAAGGAATGTAGGTATTCCTGTTGTAAGGTCAGCAAACAACCAAAGAGTAGCGGGAGTTTGTCCTCCATATACTGCATAAGCTGTCATTGCAAGACCTGGTATAGGATAGAACCACTTGTAGAATGTAAGAATAGATTCTTTTGTCTTTGAATCTTTACCGAACAAATGTCTGAGAAGTATCTCATAGTATGCATACCATCCGGTTGTAGTTGTAAGTCCGAACAGGAAGATCGATATTGAGATTACTACTCTTCCAACATTTCCGATCTCACTCTGGAATGCGTTAAGAGTCAGAGTTGCTCCGGCAACTCCTGACTGCCACTCACCAGTTACTACTATTACAAGTGCAGTTATTGTACATACTATCAATGTATCTACGAATACTTCAAATGCTCCCCACATACCTTGTCTTATGGGATGATCAGTCCTGGCTGTTGAGTGGATCATTGGTGATGTTCCCCAACCAGCTTCGTTTGAATAAACCGCACGAGCGATACCCATTTGGATAGCCTTGCCAGCTGCTGCTCCGGCAAATCCTCCTACTGCTGCAGTTCCTGATACTCCACCGCCAAATATAAGTGCTAATGCGTGTGGGATCTGTCCTGCATTTTTAAGAATAATGAAAAGTCCGACTAATACATAGAACAATGTCATGAAAGGAACCAATCTACCTGCCCATTTTCCAAGGGATGGGATCCCGCCTGCTGTGATTACATATACCAAAATAGTATAAGCAATACCAACAGCCAGCAATGGAATGCTAAATGTGTTTGCAACAGCCTCAGATACTGAGTAGTTTTGCATAGTAAGGAACAGAGACGTAAAGATACCTAAGCCAAACAATACAGCAAGGATCTTCCACCAGCCCATGTTTTTCTCTTTACCCATACCATTTTGCATGTAGTATGTAGGGCCTCCGTAAGGATTGCCTTTCTCGTCCTTCTCTCTGTAGTATACAGCAAGAGAAACTTCACACATCTTGATCAGCATACCAACAAGTGCTGCAACCCACATCCACATTACTGCTCCAGGTCCTCCAACAGCGATTGCTGTTGCTACACCGGCGATGTTACCAACTCCAACTGATCCTCCGATCGCTGATGCTACTGCCTCGAAGGGTGAAAGTATACCTTCGGCTCCCTCTTCGCCTTTGTGTCTTACTACCAGCTTGCCAAAGGTCTCTTTCATAATGTGACCAAATTTCACAAATTGGAAGAACCCTGATGCAAAGGTTAGATAGAGACCGATACCCAGGATGGCTACCAATAGGGGCACTCCCCAGATCCAACCAACCAGCGTCTCAACAAATGCCATACAAATACCTCCCTTTCGTTTTTTAATAAATTAGAAAATTATAACTAATATTTTTCATTTTATCGGAAATGAGCCATTCTGTAAAGAAAAAAATATTTCACGAATTAAAGGGATAACAGGTCAACTTGGCTCGATTTTTGCATGATTTTTCTCCATTGCCTTTTATCAGGTGCTGTGACATAATGAAGGTGGAAATGTTAACGGAGGTGCGATAAATGTATCTTGATTGTTTAGAGACAGTAAAAGACCTTACAAAAGAGCTGGTGAGGATCCCGAGCATAGTGAAAACCAGCGGCGAAAGCGACGTGGCAAGATGGATCTACAATTATTATCTGGGTCTTGAATACTTCAAACAATACCCTGAGCAGGTAGTGCTTCAGGAGACTATAAATGACGAGATCGAAAGACACAACGCCATTGCTATGGTAAGAGGCACAAAGGGTGACTCGAATAGGACTATTGTCCTTATGGGTCATCTGGACACAGTAGGTGTCGACGATTTTGGAGTAAACAGAGAGGCTGCCTTTGACCCCGATAAGCTTCCGGAGGTACTTAAATCCCTGAACGTATCTGAGGAAGTCATGAAGGATATCGAGTCCGGTGAGTATATGTTTGGCAGAGGGGCTCTCGATATGAAGGGCGGAGTTGCAGGTCATATGTATATGATCGAATACTTTTCGAAGCATCCTGAGGAATTGAACGGAAATCTTATAGCAATAGCAGAGTGTGATGAGGAAGACAACTCTCACGGCATCATATCAGCACTGAAGATCCTCTTGAAATGGAAAGAGCAATATGGTCTTGAGTACGTGGCTGCAATAAATGCCGATTACTCGACCCCGTATCATCCACTGGACAACAATCAGTATGTATACTTTGGAACCATAGGGAAGCTTTTGCCATCCTTCTATGTGACAGGTAAGGAGACGCACGTTGGCAACTCCTTCGGGGGACTTAATCCAAACAGCCTGATTGCCGAGATCAACAGAAAGATAGATCTTAATTCGGAGCTTTGCGATGAAGCCCAGGGTGAGGTTACAGTACCGCCAACAAGCCTAAAGCAAACCGACACCAAGGTTGGTTATACAGTACAGACACCACTTGCGGCCTACAGCTACTATAATTTCTTTACGCACAGCATGAGCCCCAAGGAGGTCATAGAGAAGGTTAAGGGCAAGGCCGAGGAAGCCTTCGACGATCTTCTTGAATATATGGACAGGGAATACAGAAAATATTGTGAGATGGGCAAGCACACCTATACTCCCCTTCCATACAGAAAGAGAGTCTATACCTGGGAGGAATTCTACAATGAGCTTGTTACCATCCATGGCGACAAGTTCAGGCTTTATCTGCACAACTTTGCAGCAGACCTTAATAAGACCAATCCATCCATGGATCTTAGAGACTTCTCAGTTGCAGTCATCCAGGAAGCATGGAAGTGGTCAGTGGATAAGTCACCTGTCGTAATAATCTACTATTCATCCCTGTTCTCATCCAGGATTGAGATGAGGGGGAAGACTGAGATGGAGAAGGCATTGCTTGATGCAGTCAAGGATTCGATAGCGCTGGTTCAGGAGCACTCAGAAAAACCGATAGTCGTAAAGATGTTCTATCCATACATCTCCGACTCAAGCTTTATGGCGCTTTCTGATGATCCGGATGAACTGGTAGCACTTGAAAAGAACATGCCAAGCTGGGGAACAAAGTACAACCACCCCATAGAGGATATATTGAAGATAAACGTACCTGTCGTAAATATTGGAACCTTCGGCAAGGACGGGCACTCACTTACTGAGAGAGTCCATATAAAGTACACCTTCGAGAACGTACCTAATATGACGTATAATACCATCAGGAGCCTGCTAGGCTAATTGACAATAAAAGCATCAAGTCCTCCCGAGCGTAGAGAGGGATCATTTTTTTGGTTGAAATATTTAGATCCAATGATATAATCTTCCCAGGAGTGTGATTAAGAATGAGAAGATTTATGGGTCTCTTGTTGGCCATTTTACTGATGCTACAGCCTATTCAGCTGGAGGCGGCCGGCTTCAGAGACGTTGCAGCAAACGACTGGTATTATGAAAATATATCAAGACTTGTCCATCTTGGAGGCTTCAGCGGATACCCTGACGGTACCTTTAAGCCCTCTCAGACCATGACAAGGGCTGAATTCATCAAGGCAACGGTGTCGCTTCTGGGCTACGATGATATTGCACCAACGAGAAATCACTGGGCCAGCGGATACGTGGACAAGGCATTGAAACTAAAGATACTATGTTCAGATATGACAAATGATCTGGATAGTTACATAACAAGGTACGATATGGCCAGGATATCCTCCCATGTATTGGCGTACCAGAATCTGTTGCCTGACAATACCCTGTTGCAATACAGCAGGCAGATAAAAGATCTAAACAAAATACCTGCTACATCAGGCGACGATCTTAAGACAGCAGTACTCCATTCCTATGCGAATGGCATTATAACAGGATATCCTGATGGAAGCTTCAGCGGATCAAGGACCCTTACGAGGGGAGAGGCAGCATCTGTACTGATACGTCTGGCTGATAAGGACATGAGAGTTGTGCCTGCAATAGTAGACTACTCGACGGTATATGCACAGCAGGTCCTGGAGCTTGTGAATGCAGAAAGGACAAAAGCCGGATCAAAGCCGCTCGTATTGGATGCCAAGTTGTCTTATGTTGCCACAGAGAAATCAAAGGACATGGCTGTTTCAGGATATTTCGACCATATTTCACCTAACTATGGATCACCCTTTGATATGATGAAGGAATTCGGGATAACCTACAGGGCAGCAAGCGAAAATATTGCCTTTGGCTTCAGAACAGCTGAAACCGTTATGAATGGCTGGATGAATTCTCCCGGACACAAAGCAAATATTCTTAACGAGGCTTTCGGAAGGATAGGTATAGGCGTTTACTTCGGCGACAGCGTATATTGGACACAAATGTTTATTGACTAGCAGATAGTAGGTAGTTGTTAGCTGTTAGCTAAGAAAAAAGACAAACTAAAAGATCCTTCACTTTCGTTCAGGATGACAAGATAAAATTAGTCATTTCTGAGGTCAGTAAGGATCTTTTCTATTGTTCATTGTTTATTGTTCATTGTTCATTGAGATCCCTCCACTACGTCGGGATGACAAACAATTGTGCACTGTGAACTGTGCATTTTGAATTGGTTACCTATGCGTTCTCCCCATCCCTTCCCTTTCAGAAAGTGTTGTTAGTTTTTCAACTTCTTCAAGTAGCTCATAAACTGGCTGACCCTCATATAGCTTTGCTCCGCTGCTGAATTTGACCTTGACTCCGGTAGACTGCAGCTCCTTCTCAATAAGCTTTTTAAGACGTTCAGCAACAACAGGACCTTTATTGGCATGGATGTCCGGCAGAAGGATCAGGAACGACCCATCTCCGTAGCGCCCGAGGATATCGACTGCTCTTACCGAGGACTTAAGGGAATTAGCCATTAGTTTTTCTACTACCTCCATCATGTCCCTGCCGTTTTTTTGCAGCATCTCTTCGTATTCAGAGATCCTAAGCATCAACAGACTTAAGAAGGTCTGGTTCCTCTCAGCCCTAAGTACTTCATATTCCAGCCTGTCATAAAGAGCCTTCCTGTTGTATAGCCCTGTCAACTGATCGATCGGATTTAACTCCGCCAGCTTTTCCTTCAACCGTCGGTTCTCTTCCTTCAAATCCTCTATCACTTTAAGCAAGCCATCTTGAGAGTTATCCATTTATCCATACCTCCTTTAACCTTGTATCGTGATATACCCCTTATATGAATTAATTTACCAGAAATATCCGGTTTTGTCACATAAAAATAAAAGACCTGCTTAAATAACTGACGCTATCCGGGCAGGTCTCTCTTATCTTATTCCAATATTCTAATTGCACCTTCAGGCAAAACCTCTGCCTTGGCCTTTAGCACCTGCTCAGCAAAGGATACAGGCACATAGGTTCTGTCACTATATATGACAGGTGCAGCCTCAAGCCTTACTAACATCTTAGCAAAGCTATAGGTGTTTCTATCAATGTATACCTTTGTCCAATGAGGGCCCTTTGTCAGCTCAACACTTCTTTCTGCTCCATCCCACTTGACTTCATAACCCAAGTATTCAGCGACCTGTCTAAGTGGTATGAGAACAAGTCCATTCTCAAGTCTTTGCAGCTCTTCATCAAGGAATAAGCCTGCTGCCTCCTCCAGCTTCTCTCTTTCCGGAAGTATAATGATCTTCAACGGACTAGTCTGCATTGGGTAGCTTTCAAGGACGATATTGTAGAAAATTACAAGCTCTCTCTCTTTTATCATCTCTACTGTTGCTTCCTTGCCTTCAAAGTCAACTATTACAGTCTCTTCTCCAGGTCTTATAATCATAGATCCATCTACACTTAACAGCTCTTTATCGAAACGCTCAACCATAACAGAGTTTGCTTCCTCTCCTCCGTCGTGAAGAACAACCACATCCGGTCTCATTAACGGTGGATAGCTTAAGGCCATTATTGTAGTCTTGTGGTAATAAACAGTTACCTCCATACCAACTTTTATAGCTTCCTTGTCTACTGGTCCCATGGTTTTGTCGCTTAATAAGAGCATGTCTTCGCTAATATAAGCCCAAAGAACGTCAAGGCCTTCCTCTGAGTCACTTCTCACAAGTATCCTGAAGTAATCCTCTGTTTTATCGATCTCCTCCACAACGCCTTCCATTTTGATATATTCAAAGGGTTGCTCCTCAATAGGTGCTGAAATAGGCACAGCCTCAAGTTCCTTCCCGAAAGCTGCCATAGGACTTAGCGTAAGCATCAAAGCACTTAAACCAAGCGCTATCGTTCTAATCATCTTATTCATGTCATTTCCTCCTCCTTTGTTATAGGGTCATTATATCAACAGGTGGAAGTCCATTGGTAACAGAAGGGTGACAAAGGGGTGAAAAATGGGTTAAATCTTGTTTAACCCATTTGTAATACATTTAGTAAATATAATGTAGTATAATCGTTATATAAGGAATAATAAGCAAGAAAGGGTGATTCTGATATGAAGCGACTCTTATCCTTGATATTAGCAATGATAATGCTATTTGGGATGACGATGGATGCAGCTGCAGCAAGCCCCTACACAAAAGAGGGTGAATTCCTTAAGGATATCGGTGTGCTGAAGGGTGGCACCGATGGAGATCTTATGCTTGAAAGCAACTTGACAAGAGAGCAGATGGTCGTTCTGATCTCAAGGCTTTACGGTAAGGAAAGTGAGGCTGAAGGATATTTAGCATCAAATACTTTTACCGATCTAAGTCCTTCGAGCAAGTACTACATTCCTTTCATTATCTGGGCAAAAGACCAGGGACTGATCCAAGGGATGACTACAACAACCTTTGGAATTGGACAAACTGTAACAACTCAGCAGTTTCAAACAGTACTTCTAAGAGCACTGGGATATACCGAGGAAGCAAAGGACTGGTATAATGTTCCTGCCTTTTCGGTTCAAATAGGCCTTATGAAGGGACTCAACTTCAACCCGGATGCTAAACTGAACCGGGGACAGGTTGCAGCAATGCTTGTAAATGCACTAAGCTTGAACATGAAGGGGACAACTTCCCCTTTGGCTGTCAAGCTTAGACTTGTTTCTGCTCCCGAAACAGAAGATACTTCAGATACTGCGGCTACTGAACCTGAAAATAAAATAATCATGCCATCACTTCAGGGAAGCTTTGGATACATAAATACAGTAATGCTTACTTTTAATAAGGAGATGAACGAAAGCATAGTCACTAATAAGACTAACTACACTATTACTCAAGATAATAAGGAGCTTCCTCTTCCCATAGGTACCACTATAGTTCTCGGCAAGGATAAAATGACCCTAACTATAACTCTCCCTCAATCAATTGATGGCGTTTACACTATAGTTGGACTTGATGGCAGCGTTATGGCACTTAAAGCTATAGGTTTAATGGACACAGAAGGGAATAGAACTGACCCATCTATAATCAAGGTAGAGTTTGATGATATCTCAGCTGGACTTGGAAAGGCAGTTGAATACGATAAGACTTATCCTGGAAAGATGGCAGCACTTACTGATGTTAGAAGTATTAAGATTAAATTCAACGTCCCGATAGCTGCTGCAAGTGCTGCGGATTTCACAGTACCTGGCAGACAAGTAGACAGGGTAGTCATAGATGGTACTAATATTATCACGCTTAGGCTGAACAGTTCCGACCAAACCTCTATTGAGAGTGGATATATTGAAATTTCAAAGGATAATTCTATAATGACTGCACTGGGCTCTCCAGTGGAAGGAATGAGGCTTCCACTGATTGACATGGTACCTCCGGAGCTTATGAGTGATGAAGCTAATATTAGAAGAGGTTTTATTGAGATAACTTTCAGTGAACCTCTTGAAAAGGATGGTGCAAGCCTTTATCGCAGGGATCTTGTCATTACGAGATTAGCTGATGATGCTGTCTTGGGAAAGGATGAATATACGACTTCACTTAAATCAACTGATTTTTCAACTATCCAGATCACATTAAATACAAGCTCCAAGGCATCCTATTACTCAATTAAAATCATAGATAAACCACAGTATATAAGAGACCTGGATGGGAACCTTGTTCTCTCATCAGATACTATTGAAACCAACAATGATATATAAAAGAAGGGGCTTGATCAAAACGATCAAGCCCCTTCTTCATTTAGCTATTGCCTGCGCCAGCTCATTTATACTCTTGGTCAGCTGATCCAGTTTCCCCTCTATCCTTACCAAAAGATATACTGAAATAACGATCGGAAAACCAAGGTTGGCGATGCTGGAATAAATGTCTTCCATGATAAATCACCCCGATTATTCAATTGACAATTGACGATTGACAATTGACAATAAAAATCTTTCGATACACTTATGACTAAATCTCTACTAGATTAAGTGTTAAGTTAAGCTGATTGGAGGTTGGTCATTTTGAGGACATAACCTGGCCAAGCGGCCGCGAGCGGTCCGATAAAATGATCCAACCTCCATTAATAACTCCTACTTAAATCTCCATTTCGCTTACAGTAGTTGTAACTACCCTAGCCCCAACTGCTCCAACAAGGTCACCATTAGATGACTTGAATACACCTGCACCCACTATGACACCCATTGCATCGGAAACTTCAGTAGCAGTAAGATCAGCCCTTGGAGCATCGATGCTCATTCTGTAATTCTTGTTCAAAGCATCCAGAAAATCCATTTCAAGTTTAGTTTTATCCATTATTTCACCTCCTTAAGGAAATTATTACTGAATTACACCTCAGTAAATTCATACTCTTCTACCTTCTTTACCTTAAGAAGGCCCTTCTCCTGAAGCCCAGCAATCGCCTGGCCACTGACGTGAAGATTCTCATCTGTTGCATCGGTTTTGACGTTAGTGAAAAGCTTCGATGCTACTTTTTGCTTACCGTCAACGATTCCTCCATCCAGTTCAAGCTTCAGTGATTTCTTTGAAATATTCGCTGCTGTTGCCATTATCTCACCTCCCTTCATACTTGTTAAATAGGAAAAAGAGATAGATTTTACTATTCAAAAAAATAAAAAACCGGCTTTTGCCGGCGAAATAATTCTAACTATTCTTTTCTTCCTTGTAATTTGGAACCAGTTCCTGAACAAATGCTTTAACAGCTGTATCAGAACCATTCCAGATTACTTGGTATAATTCCTCCAGGTCAGTCTCAAGCTTACCAAAATCTATCTCCAAAGGCTTTGCCACAAAAATCTTATCGTGCTTGGTTGCAAGTATACCCTCTTCATCCAAAAGAAGCTCTTCAAACAATTTTTCTCCTGGTCTTAATCCTATTATCTTTATCGGTATCTCAGTATAGGGCTCATATCCGGACAATCTTATCAAATCCTCAGCCAGATCAAGTATCTTGACAGGCTTACCCATATCCAGGATAAAAATCTCTCCTCCCTCAGCCATTGCACCTGCTTGCATTACAAGCTGCACTGCCTCAGGTATAGTCATAAAATACCTTATGACCTCTTCGTGAGTTACTGTAACAGGCCCACCTTCCGCTATCTGCTTTTTGAACAATGGTATTACGCTGCCGTTGCTCCCAAGTACATTTCCAAATCTAACAGCTACAAATTCAGTCTCAGACACCTTGTTTATTGCTTGTATCAGCATTTCACAAAGCCTTTTACTTGCACCCATTATATTAGTTGGATTTACAGCTTTGTCAGTCGAGATCATGACAAACTTACTAACCTTATTCTTTGACGCTGCAGAAGCAAGATTCCAGGTTCCAAATACATTGTTCTTTATAGCTTCCTTAGGACTGTCCTCCATTAATGGGACATGCTTGTGAGCAGCTGCGTGAAATATTACATTTGGTCTTTCTTTATCTAAAAGCTCATTTACTCTCTGCTTATCCCTTATTGAGCCTATGTAAACCATAAGATCAAGATCCTTATACTTTTTCTTAAGCTCATTTTGAATGCTGTATGCCGAATTTTCATATATGTCAAGTATTATAAGCCTCTTTGGCTTTTGGATTGCGATCTGCCTGCAGAGTTCGGAGCCTATTGATCCTCCCCCGCCGGTTACCATTACTATCTTGTCTCTCAGATAACCTGAAACTGCATCCATATCAGTTCTTATCTCGTCCCTGCCCAGCAAGTCCTCTATCTGGACTTCTCTTATAGAATTGATAGTAACTACTTCATCTATAAGCTCATATATTCCAGGAAGGATCTTAAGCTTAGCACCCGTTTCTTTGCAAATGTTTACAATATCACTGATATCTTTTTTTGATGCTGATGGGATCGCGATAATGATTTCATCAATTCTATACTTCTCTGCTGTGTCAGGAATACGATCCCTTCCACCTGCTATTGGAATCCCATTAACCGACTGTCCGTGTTTTCTTTTATCGTCATCCACTATTACAACAGGCTTGCTTAAAAGGCTTTGGTGATTTCTCAATTCTTTGATTACCATAGCACCGGCATCTCCACCACCAACTATCATTATCCTCTTCTGAGTTTTTTTATCTGTTTTCTCAGAATGAAAATAGTGGTTTATACTCCTTAATCCTAGCCTTATGCCTCCAATAAAAGCCATATCGAGAAGTAATACTATCAAATATACTGACCTTGGGAGATTTAGTCCCATTAAAAACAATATGCTTATCATCAATGCATTTCCAGCAATAGATGCACCAACCACTCTCATCAATTCAGCTATGCTTGCATATCTCCAAATACTCCCGTAAAGCTTGAAGTAATAGAAAATCAGAAGCTTCATAACTGTAATAATAATAAACGCAGACATATATCTATTAAAATAATGTATGAACTGGTCGTTAAAGTGGCCTTCAAATCTTACGAAAAGGGCAAATATGACTGCAAAATTTATTAGAAAAGCATCTATTGCAAATAATATTATTCGATTTCTTAATCTTACCATAGAGATCCTTCTCCTATAAGCGTAAAATCAGACTAAAAGTCTGATTTTCATACTCTAATTCACTTTTCCCAAATCCTTCCTTTCTTCCCCAGTACTCTTCCAATACTCGATGAAGAAAGCAATAAACACTCCCACCATCAAACCTAGTACAAGCCCTATGGCAACATTAAGTGTCTTATTAGGCCCTACTGGGGTCTTGGCAGGGTATGCATATGAAACTACCGTTACGCTAGCCTCACCGACTTGTGCGGATTCAGCAACTCTAATCTCTTCATACTTCTTAACAAAGGCTTCATATGTTTCCTTTGCTAACTGAACTTTCTGCCCTAAAACACTTTCCTGATGATACTTATCCTCATATTCGACTCGCAAACCTTCAAGTTCCCTTTCAAGCCTCGGAATAATGTCTGAAAGGCTCATAAGCTGGCTTTCGACCTCAGCAAGCTCCATTTTAAGCTGTTTCTCACTGCTGTCAAGTAGAACCCTTCCAGTAGCTTGATTCAAAGTCAAAGAGCTTCCTCCACTTGGAATAGACTCAGCAACTTTTATAGACGCCTTGATTGCTTCAATTCTCATCTCAGTATTGGTCTTTTCAACCTTATATTCTGTAAGCTGTGTTAACTTTGCATCTAGCTCCATTGAGATTTCCCTGCTGCCTCTTGGTGTAGATAACAGCACTTTTTGCTGCATCAAAGCTTCCTCATATAGGCCTTTTTCAATTTCCATCTGCGATGCAATATATTTAGAAGACGCAAAGGCTCTTTCCTTTGCATTCTCATTTACAAACTCAATAAAATTCTCTCCGACCCTGTTTATTATCTCAGAAGCTTTTTCCGGATCTGTTGATATCATAATTATCCTAATCATTTGTGTATCTTTTATCGTCTCAACAGAGATCCTATCCCTCAAGGTCCGAATAGTGTACAGATCTCCCATACCAAGTTCATCGATGGTACGCTTCAAAACCTCAGGAGCCAATATTTGCTGTCTATAAGTTTCAACATTCATTGAAGGTGTCTGGGTTAGAGTGTCCAGCATTTTATCGATATTGTCGCCGTTTATACTTTGATTAGTTGTATTTGCATTTGATGTCATCAAAAGCATGCTCGCTTCGTATGTAGGTTTGACTATTATAAAGCTGTAAAATCCTGCAAGCGCAACTGCAGCTGCCGTAATCAATGCTATTAATTTTTTCTGCCTCAGTAATGCTTCTATTAGTTCACGAAGGCTTATTTCATCGTATTCGTTCTGGTGTTCCATAGGTATCCTCCTAAAATATATCTTCTTTCATTATGATACCTTATAAATGCCTTAAAATCAACAATATCTCTGTAATCAGAATTTTACTTCGCCCTATCATCCTTATTTTGCGGCTATTTCTGATATATCGAATTTGGAATAAAATATTATCCGGTCGCCATCTATTTTGGCAACCGGATAATCTAACTATTTATACTTTATAGTCTTAGCCTATACTCTATTGTGGTATCATAATTATCTGGTTCGGGAATATCAGGTCTGGGTTCTTTAGATTGTTGTGTTCAGCCAATACTCTCCAGTCTACGCCAAAGGCTCTGCCTATCTTAGACAACCAATCTCCAGGCTTAACGACATACTCGATATGCTTTGGAGGCTCTGGTGCCGGTGGTGCAGGAGGAGCAGGAATTGCTGTTACTCTGCCTTCAACTGCCGGACTGATCTCTACATTAGCCTCAACATACTCTATCAGTACATCTGAAAGAAGACCACCTTCGCCGACAAAAGGCTTATTTGAAAACATTGTATAGCCATCGCCGCCTACAGCCATAAAGTCGTTTGTTACAACCTTATAGGTCTTTGCAGGATCAAGAGCTTCATCACCTATCATGACCATAGTAACCCTAGAACCAGCTGGTTTTCCTGCATCAAAGGTATACTTCATTCCACTTACATGTGGGAATTGTCCGGCTGCTGCTGGGTAATCCTTAACACCGTGTTCAATTGCTGCAAGAAGCTCAGCGCCTGTTACCTCAATTACAGCAAGTGTATTGGTGAATGGGAAGGATGTCAGTATTTCATTTACAGTTATATCTCCCACATCTATCGATGCTCTTATTCCGCCGCCATTAGTGAAGGCTACATCAGCCCCTGTTGACATTCTCATGGCATCTGTAATAAGGTTTCCAAGGTTTGTCTCGCCAGTTCTCACATGCTCTCTGACACCATCAAGCTCTACAAGCGTTTTACCGACGACAACGCTCACAATTGGCTCATTGACGACCTTAACCTCAGCTATAAGACCGAGGATCTCCTCGTCAGCTTCAAGAACTGCTGCTTCTTCGTATGGCATTAATCTCGCTGCAGCTGATGTGAGTGCTCCGTCGGTTATCTCCATCTTTACGATACCAATATTCTTAGTGTAGGCTTCAGCCTGAACTATAAGAGTCCCATTAACAAGCTTGCCTTCCTTTAGTATCGTATGGCTGTGTCCATCAACTATTAGGTCTATGCCCGGAACCTCCATTGCGAGCTTATCTGAAGTATTTATTGAGGATGCATCATCACCAAGATGAACTAATGCAATTATAATATCTGTTTTGCTTTGAAGCTCTGCAACCATCTTTTTACCTGCTGCAACAGCATCTGTAAACTCGATCCCTACAGTATTCTTTGGACTCGACTTATACTTGGTCTCATCAGTACCTAGTCCAAAAATACCAACTTTAAGTCCATTTTCCATAGTATAGATTACATAGGGGTCAAAGTCAGATTTTGTAGTGTTTTCGTGGACTATATTAGCGCCAAGTATCGGAAACTCAGCCAGTCCCTTTAGCTTCATCAATTGCTCATATCCATAGTTGAAATCGTGGTTGCCAGGTACCATTGCGTCAAACTCCATGGCATTCATCATTTCAACCATTTGCTCTCCGCTTGTCAAGTTTACTATTGTAGTACCATGGAAGGCATCTCCTGCATTAAGGAAAAGCAGGTTAGGATCTTCCTCCTTCATCATTTCAACCGCAGTTCTAAGCTTGGCAAAGCCCAGCTCCTTGCTCCCGGCATTTTCCTCAACCCTGCCATGCACATCGTTGACATGAACGATCGTTAGGGTTTGCACCTCAGCAGCGAATGCGGCTTGATTTGGCATTATTACCAGCCCAAGTATCATGACCAGAGATAATGCAAAGCTAATGATTCTGTTGTTTCGTGGCATTTGTTCTCCTCCTTTTTATTTCCTTTTCACAACTCACGCACTATTTGTATACCCTATAGAAATAGGTTTACTACCTAAAATATAAGAATTATGTCATTTTTGTTTCGATGTTTTAGTCATATAGTGTAGTGGTATATATAGTGCAACAAGGAACATATAAAGGGCAAACCAATCGAAAGCTTGGGGCGCAAAGCCAGAATCTAAGGCCTGTTGGCGATGATCGTTCGGCTGCTGTGTTTTTTACATAGCAGCCTTACGCTTGTTTGATATATTGCAACAAACAAAAAAACTAAATAAAACAAGGGATAATTAGAGTGAGGTATGCTTTTTATTTGTATTGCCTTTTTAGCTGCTATGTAGAATAGCAGCTTTTTATATTGAAGGGGTTGGTGTTTATGAATGGACTGTAGCTATAGGATTATATTCGGATCAATATGATTGAAAGGAGTGAATATCAATGAAAAAAGGCAAACTAAAAATCATACTGCTTATCCTGGCAATGACCCTTAGCACTTTTGCATCGGGTTTAACTTGGGAAGATTTCGAGGGAAATGATGAATTCAGTTTTAAGGTTGACCCTCCTAAATCAACAACCTTCTACTTCGATGAAGAAGGTGAAAAGGTAACAGGGCCAACAGATTTCTGGGTCAAGTTCGTTGTATCCGGTGATGAGATAAGCTTCACTACAAAAAATATTGAATTAGATATTTTGTCAGTGAAAGGTGGACCTAATTATAGAGTATACTACGATGTTGGAAGCAGCGGATCAGGATTTACTGCTCCAATAAATCCAAACAACGATGAACCATACGGGATATCACATTATTCATTTGAATTTACCATTATTCCACCTCCGCCTCCACCAGATCCAGAAGGATCTATCAAGATTACAAAGATCGTAGTTGATGAGGAAGAGGAAGTAATCCCAAACGACAATACTAAATTCTTCTTCAAGGTTGAATTTTGGTCCGAAGAGGAATGGGTCGAGCTTGAGGACAGCCCGTTTGAAATAATAGGTAATGGCAGTAAAACACTTTCTAAGCTTCCAATGGGTGAATACAAAATAACTGAAGTAGATGTCGATGAAGACTATGAACTTATCACTGAAAATGGCATAGAGGTTGAATTAGTTAAAGATGGTGACAATGAAGAGACAAAGTTTACGAACATGAAGGAAGGGGAAACTCCTCCACCAGATCCTGAAGGATCTATTAAGATTACAAAGATCGTAGTTGATGAGGAAGAGGAAGTAATCCCAAATGACAATACTAAATTCTTCTTCAAGGTTGAATTTTGGTCCGAAGAGGAATGGGTCGAGCTTGAGGACAGCCCGTTTGAAATAATAGGTAATGGCAGTAAAACACTTTCTAAGCTTCCAATGGGTGAATACAAAATAACGGAAGTAGATATCGATGAAGACTATGAACTTATCACTGAAAATGGCATAGAAGTTGAATTAGTTAAAGATGGTGATAAGGAAGAGGTTGAGTTTACAAACATGAAGGAAGGGGAAACTCCTCCACCTCCAGGATGGACGGGAATAATCAGGATAATCAAGTCAGTGGATGATCCAAGAAATAGCAATCCAAGCCTCACTGGCTTTGAATTCACTCTGTTCAAGGTTTTGGAAGGTGATGATGAGTTAATTGGAGCTAGAACAACTGGGAGTACAGGCATAGTTAGCTTCTCAGGTCTCGAAGAAGGTGAGTACAGGCTCTTCGAAACTGACAGATCCGGCTATAGAGAGGGGATCCCGTCAGCGGGGAGGCTAATAACCCTTGAACCTGAGAATACTGAGGATGATATTCTAACTGTAGAAGTAGAGAATGAAAGAGTCTACCCACCACCAAGAGATGATGATGACGAAGATGAGGATGAGCCAGAGGAACCAGATGAGCCAGAGCAAGTCCTTGAAACAACAGTTGTAGAAGAGGAACCCGTACCAGAGGCTCCACCGATTGTAGAAGTAGTTGAAGAAGTTATTCCATTGGCTACATTGCCAAAAACTGGTGCTTCAGATGCTACCCTGTTCAGTGGTTTAGGAGCAGCTATGCTGGGTCTTGGATTATTGATCAAGAAGAGAAGATAATAGATTATAAAAAGAGTAGTCTGAAATGCGACTACTCTTTTTACTTGCCCTCAAATCACCTAATAGTAAGAAGATATCATTTGAAGAGATTCATTAATATCCACCATGAAAACAACTCGTTTATCCTCAAGTAATTGGAGTACGTCAAAGGCTTCAAAGTCTTCAAGTGTGAAGTAGTTTAGTCCATCGATTGAGTAAACAGGTTTCTTATAATCTGTTCTTCTGATTTGAAAATACTGTCTGTTAATGAGAGCATAAAAAACATCAGAAGATGAGGTCACTCCTTTGTACTGGCCCGTATAAGCAGCATCCATGCGAACAATTGCTTTATCACTATAGATGTGAAGTACGTCCTCAACAAGAATATCGCTCAGATTTATCTTTACAAACTCTCCGTTATAATATCCAACTGCAGATTTAATGTTCACAGTCTTAGTTAAACCATTTTCGTTATCATCATATATGATGATATCTTTTCCGTTATTCTCAACCTTTGCAACTGCTGAGATGTCTGTAAAGCCAAATGAGTCTATGAAATAGACAATTCCATCCCTGAGAGTAATCCTTGCAAACTCAGCCACATAACTTGGATCAAAGTTGTTTTCTACTTCTGAATATTCTCTAATGAAGCTTGTATAGGGATATTCTCTGTCATTATAATAGATAGAATATAGCCTTTCTCCATATCTTGTGTTGGTAATCACTTCGGATGATTCACCAGTATTTAAGATTGCAATGTCCGATTTAAGTAATACTGGCCCCTGATAATACTCAAAGCTAGTATCATCAAACATTTCTATCAAAAGATCATCCGAGGATAAAGATACCTTCACTACTCTCCCTAACAAATCTGCGGTATTATAAGTTCTGTCCAGCTCAATTATTACTCTATCGCCAATAGAGTGAGATGGTTTTTCATTCCCTGAGTCTTGGTCAACACTAATTATTTCTATTTCAATCTCGTCATTCGCCAGTCTCGACGTCCTGCTGTTTCCAACTACGATTGCAGTATAGTTTTCCATATCCTCAGGGATCCTGTTCCTAATTGTGTTATACAGCATTTCAAATACTGCTTCCCGAGTTGCCTTTAGGTTATAATTTCCCCCGCTGACAACGATCCCGTCTAAAATACCACTTTCGACTGCTTTTATTATATACGGGGTTGCCCAATACTGACCGTTAGTAGCAGTCATCTCAGGCAAATCACCGTTTACCATGACGAGTATTTTCAGTATTTCTGCAAAGGTTATATTATTGCCTGGCTTGAAAGTATTATCGGGGTAGCCATTCACATACCCCATGCTTGAAACATAGTTGATGTGTCCGTTCGCCCAGTAATTTGTTTGTACATCCTTAAATTTCCCCTGTACACTTTTAAGAATCTCTGAGGTACCTTCGCTTTCAAGAGCCCTCACGACAATAGTTGCGACCTCAGCCCTTGTAATAGTTCTATCAAGCCCAAACGAACCATCAGGATAACCTGTAACATACCCTCTCTCAACAAGCCACTCCACTTTTTCATTTTCGAGTTCAGCAAAGGAACTGTTTATTGAGAAAAGCATTAAAAATATAACCAAAAATATAGTAAACAGCTTTAATTTCATTAAATCACCACCATTCATTGTATGCTTTTAATTATGTTAAAAAATATGCCTGACTTCACAGCCAGGCATATTCAAATATTAATTTTACCAATAAACTTTCAGAGCTCCATCTACATACTCGAATTCAATATCTCTTGTTGAATCCCAGATTACACCTTCTATATCGATACTGGAATCGTAATTTTCAAGTATATACTCACTAACGTTCCTTAGATACGTTGACAATCTTGAGCTGCTGGATGTTGGGAGCTTGCCATAAATGGTTTCTATATCAAGATATACTCCCCAGGTTTTCTTCTCAGCAATTATATCGAAATCCCAGTCATTGTAGGTGTAGAACTCTTCATTTAGAGCCTCCTCTAAAGCAGCAATATCTCTTATGCTGGTAGTGCTACCGAGAACTACTCTATCACGTGTATCCAATGTGAATTTCAATATCTTAGACTTATCATAGTTATCCTGTACGAAGCCAGTAATCTTAGCATCTGCGAATGCATCTCTGATATCATCAACCATGTTTTGTATCGCTGTCTTCTTGGTTGTCTCTGACAAAGAAGTCCAGGCATTGTAGTCAGTTGACCTAGTCAAATCTACATAGATCTGCAGTTCAATCGCACTCTTGTCTCCCTTAAGGATGATGTCTTTTATTGCAACTGTGCCAATCTTAGTATAATCAGCTTTTAACTCACTTCTCAAAGTTGTAAGGCTAACTGTAGAATACTTAGCAAGCTGAGTTTCCAGCTCTTTTATCCTTGCATCCTTTTGGATTACTTGAGCTGCTAGGGCTGCAACATCTGTACCAACGATATCAATCCTATATGTCGTTGGATTAAATGTTACCTGGTAACCAAGCATTTCTGCAATACCTCTTAATGGAACATATGTGGTCCCATCAACTATGAAGGGCTCCACCACTGTGCCACTGGTCGTTGTTGCAACCTTTTGGGTGTTGTTTACAAATACTGTGATGTTCCTGTAGGAAGCCTTTATTGTTTTGTCCAGCCAGCTGGCAAAGCCTGTAGTTGAAAAGCTTAGTACTAACATCAATACAGCTATCATTAATGCTATTCTCTTTTTATTTTTTAACATTTTATCCCCTCCTTACTGTTATCATACCTTCTTGGTAACGTTTTGTCAAAGCCTGGAACCCGTTAAAATGAGATTGTAACTGAATTGTAACTGTTCGAAACAATTCACAGTGCACAGTTCACAATGCACAGTTAATAGAAAAGATTAATTAATTATAACTGCAAGCAGGTCATGAAATCTCTACGCTTTCAGTCAAGATGACAGAACAACTCACAATTTGTAACTCACAGTTCACAAATATTAAGATTTTTTGTTTAAGTAGTATGTCAATTAAATTGTGAATTGTGATTTTGTGAATTGTGAACTATCCCTTTCCTATTCCCTTAAACACCATCTCTATAACAGGCGCAGGGTCGATTGTACAGCTATCAGAACCCTCCTTGTGAAGGTGGTTGATGTAAGCCTGATTTATTCCTCCAAGTAACAGGCAGCTCGCTGACTCAACATCAAGCTCTTCGACTATCTCTCCATTATTTATACCCTCAATCAGCAAACTATATATGGCACTGAGAAAATCCTTTTTTCTTTTGTATAAGTGGAGCTTGACCGAATCTGACAATTCTTTGGCTTCTCTTATGCTGTTCTCAGCAAGCTCAACATGACTACCCATAAATCCTCCATGATATCTGGCGAACTCTATCAGCCTGTCCCTGATCGAATTTGATGTTTTGAATATGTCCTCGGCACCTTTAAGATATCCGTCTACAATATCCTTAAGCATCTCTTCATAAAGCTCATTCTTACTGCTGAAATACTCATATATCGTACCCTTACCTATGCCTGCTCTTGATGCTATATCTCCCATCTTTGCACGGTGAAAGCCCTTGTCTCCGAATACTTCTATTGCGGCATGGAGTATCTCCTGTCTTCTTCTATCTGCTATCCTTCCCATACCTACACCTCCCCGGCTTCAGAAGCTTTCTTCTTAAGCCTCTCCTTGACAGTGACTGAAAGGTCGTCAAATAGAGTATATATGACTGGAACAAGCACAAGTGTAAGAATTGTCGATAACGTCAACCCTCCAATAACTACAGATCCAAGTGGTGCCATTAGCTCAGCACCCTCTCCTATACCCAGTGTGATTGGGATAAGGCCAAGTACTGTCGTCAGAGTAGTCATAAGGATTGGTCTAAGTCTTACAGGTCCAGCTTGAAGAATGGCTTCCTTTCTGCTTTTCCCTTCCTTCCTCAGTGTGTTGATATAGTCAATGAGCACAATCCCGTTATTTACTACTATACCTGAGAGTATTATTACTCCGATCAAGGCAGTTACACCAAGGGATCTTCCGGTGAGGAACAATCCCAATGCTCCGCCTGAGAATGCAAGCGGTATAGTAAACATAATGATAAACGGGTATATCAACGACTCAAATTGGGCTGCCATGACCATGTAAATCAGGATGATTGCAAGACCAAGAGCTTGAGCAAGCTGGGTGAATGCATCGATCATCTCCTCATTTTCTCCACCGATTGAATAGCTGTACCCTTCAGGAAGCTCATAAGTCTCAAACTTAAGCTCTATGTCCTGTACTATACTGTTAAGGTCTCGATCGACGATCTGGCTTGTAACTGTAACAACTCTTTCCTGACTGTCACGTCTTATTGATGTTGGTCCTTTTTCTATTGTAATATCTGCGATCTGACTCAGGGGTATATTTGATCCTGTAGGGGAGGATATCTCAAGCTGCGAGAAATTATTCAAGCTTTCAGTAATATCCCCCATAGGCTTAATGACAATATCTATCTCATCGCCTGCTTGCTTCAATCTGGAAACAACAGTACCTGTTGAGTTGCTCCTGACTCCAGTTGCCACCTGAGCTGCTGTCAAGCCATAGGATGCAGCCATTTCTTTATTAACAGCTACCTGAACCAGCGGCACCGCATCACTAAGGCTGGTCGTGACCTCTCTGGTACCTGCAACGGACTGGATCATACTCTTAAAGTCATCTGATATCTTTTCAAGCACATTAAGCTCCGGTCCCTTGATGCTGATACTTATTGGTGTTCCTGAGGAGATCATGCCCATATTTGAGGTTTCGCTGACAGCAAACTCTGCTCCCGGAATATCCTTAAGCCTTCCCCTTATATCCTCTGATACCTCCGAGGTACTCCTGTCCCTTTCAGATAATGGTACAAGCATCAATGAAATTGTCGAGCTGTTGCTGGTTCCTCCCATGCCTCTTCCCATCATAAAACCTGCAGCTCCTACGTTGGCAGCCAGGGATTCTATCTCCGGAATATCAGTGATTGCCTCTTCAACCTTTAAAGTCAGCTCATCCACCTTATTAAGGCTTGCTCCAAGAGGGAGCCTGACATCTATTGATATCATACCTTCATCAGTTGCAGGGAGAAATTCCATCCCGACAACTGCAATGCTTGCTATACTGAGTGCAAATACCAGAACTGAGATTACAACTGTTTTCTTTCTGTTCCGGATACCGCCCTCAAGAAGCTTTTTATAGCTGTTCTCCACCCTTGAATATATATCATCGAATCTGTTATAGAGCTTCTCGAATCTTCTCTTCCTGCCTGTATCCTCAGATACAGTAAGGATCTTCGATGACAGCATTGGTATAAGAGTAAGAGAAACTACCAAGGAAGCTGCCAATGACAGGGTCACTGTTAAAGCAAAGTCCTTGAATATTGTACCAACAAACCCCTGCACAAATACTATCGGTATAAAAACTGCAATAGTTGTAAGAGTCGATGCAGTGATCGCCATTCCTACTTCTGATGCACCTTTGATCGCAGCATCATACTTCGACATTCCCTCGGTCCTAAACCTGAATATATTTTCAAGCACTACGATGGCACTGTCGACAAGCATTCCGACTGCCATTGCCAGGCCTCCTAAGGTCATGATGTTTAGGGTTATCCCGTTGAAATATAATAGGATAAATGAAGCTATAAGCGATATGGGTATTGATATTCCTATTATTGTTGTAGTCCTTAGGTTTTTAAGGAAAATATATAGGATGAAGATCGCAAGTAAAGAACCAAAAATCGCATTCTTGGCTACAGTGTTTATTGCCTGGACAATATATAGTGAATTATCCATTACGATCTGAAAGCCAATTTCCGGGTAATCCCTTTGGAGCTTGTCGAGCTCCTTGTGTATAAGCTCTGCTACCTGGACTGTATTTCTTCCAGACTGCTTCTGGATAGAGATATTTATGCTCTCACGCCCATCGGTTCTTGAAATCGAGCTTAGCTCCCTGTTGACCATCCTGATGTCAGCAATATCTCCAAGCCTTATTACATCTCCAGTCGACAGGGTCACCGGCATATTTCTTATATCCTCTATGCTTTTAAACTCACCGGTCACTCTGACAGAAAGCTCCTGATCACCTTTACTTACATTTCCCCCAGGGTAGTTCAGGTTGGATGCCCCAATAAGCTGAGAAAGCTGGTTTATTGAAAGCCCCATTCCTGACAGCTGGCTTTGATTTACAATTATATCTATTTCCTTGGTATAGCCTCCTGATATGTCTACAGAGGCTACTCCGTCAAGTCTCTCAAATCTCTGGCTGAAGGTATCCTCCGCCAGCTCCTGAAGCTTAGCAAGGTCTCCTCCTGAGGTCAAGGCTATCTGGATGATCGGCATAGCATTGGGGTCAATCTTAAGGACCATCGGTTCAGTGGAATCCTCTGGAAGGAATCCCTTGACAAGGTCTACCTTCTCTCTCATTTCAAGGGCTGCATTATCCATATCGACTCCGAAGTTGAACTGTGCTATTACTATCGAGCTTCCTTCAGAGGATATCGAGCTTACAGTGTCTATACTGCCAACAGTTGACACAGCACCTTCAATTTGTCTGGTTATTAGGTTTTCTATCTCCTCTGGTCCAGCTCCTGAGTAGGAGGTTGAAACTATCGCAACAGGCACTTCAAACTCAGGAAAAAGATCTATGGGCAGTCTTGTCAGAGATATTGCACCAAGCAATACAACGACAAGCACCATCATTGTTATAGTAACGGGCTTTTTAACGGAAAACTTAGATAGATTCACCCTTATTCACCCCTTACGACCTTGACTTCACCACCGTCAGCCACATAGTACTGACCTTCTATTATCAATTTCTCTCCAGCTGTAAGCCCTGACTTGACCTCCACATGATCTCCGGTATCCAGCCCGACTTCTACAGTTCTTTTTATTGCCTTCCCATCCTGGACAACGTAAACAAAGCTTTCCCCATCCTCATCCAGTACTGCATCTGACTTAACTATTATTGCCTTATCTACGCTATCCAATACCAGCTTTACCTCACCGGACATTCCAGGCTTAATAGCCTTGTCTGCATTATCCAGATATACTCTTACAGTATAGAGCTGGCTTCTCGGATCTGCAGTCGGGCTAACATATTCGACTGTGCTTTCGATGAATTCTTCCGACAGTGCCGACACTCTTACCTGTGCCTTTTGGCCCTCCTGAAGCTTCGTGACGATGTTTTCCACTACATTTACCTGCAGGTATACCCTGTCCATCTCAACAACAGTAGCAGCCACCTGAGAGGCTGCAGCAATCTGGCCTTGTACTACATTTAGGGCTGAAACCGTTCCCTTGATGGGAGATTTTACAACTGTGTTATCCAGACCGCTTTGAGCCTGATCGTATCCTACTTTAGCCTGCTCAAGTTGGCTTAGAGACTGCTGATACGCGATCTCCGCCTGCTTTACCTGACCCTGAATGGCATCCAGGCTTAGCTGGCTTGCTGATAGCTCAGCCTGCTCAAGCTGGCTTTTGGAGACTGCACCCTCCTCATAAAGTATCCTTGTTCTTTCAAGGTTTATCATTGCATTTTCAATCTTTTCCTTGTTTAGCTCAAAGTTGATCTTAGCTGAGTTCAAACCATTGGCAGCCTGATCCACGCTCTTTTGGGCAAGCTGTATTGAATTTTGAGCCTGCTCCACATTTCTGGAATAATCATTCTGCTCAATTGTAAAAAGGATATCTCCTACTTCAACCATATCTCCCAAACGGACGTTTACAGATTCTACTATCCCTGAAGCCTTAGGTATTATTGAGACCTGTTCGTTGGCAGACAGTCTGCCGCTTAAGGTTACTGTGCTCTCCAGCGATCCAAGCTCTACAGTCGCTATCTCCACAGGGGTATATACGTCTCCCTTTTCTTCTTCAACAGGACCTGATGTGCATCCGGACAAAGCCAATGCTGTGATCAGCCCTATCGTCATAAAACCTTTCTTTGCTCTATTTTTCATGATCTAATCCTCCCCTAATATCAAAAACCGAATGGTCGGTCGGTAATTAGTATTATACAACACTGAAATGCAATTGACAATTGACGATTGACAATGGACAATTGAAAAAATCCCTTCATGATCAACAGTATTTCTTCTTTTTCACTGTCTTTCATAAAGGGAGCATATCATTCTAATCATCATGAGTGCAGTCGAGGGATCTCATATTTCTGATTATTTATTGTCAACTGTCAATTGTCCACTGTCAATTTGATTTTCGAACCTTCCTCAAGCTTTGGATCAGGTGACTCTATAACAAGCTCACCTTCTGATAGTCCTGACAACACTTCGATCTGTCTGCCGCTTTTAAGTCCGGTAGTTACTTCCCTTAATTCAGCCCTGCCATTAACTTCAACAAACACGAAGGTTTTTCCATCCAGCTTAAATACTGAATTCTCCGGAATGATGAGAGTGTCTTTGCTTTCGTTTGTGATAAGCTTGATTTCCATATCATAGCCGGGCTTCAATGCTTCTGTCGGTCCCTCAAGCTCTATTTCGACCTTTATTCTCTTCTGCTCTATGCCAAGATCTGATATCTTAGAGAATGCATTTGGATGGATCAGCTTGACCTTCCCCGGGATATTGCTTATACCAAGGTCCTTACTCGATATAAGGGCTTTAGTGCCTTCATCAACACCTTTAATATCTCCAACAAGTACATCAGCATCTATATATAGCTTTGAAATGTCGCCTATTTCCATTATCCTCATCCCAGGCTGAAGGTACTCACCTCTATTAACCTGAAGATTCATTACAGTCCCGGAAATCCCGGCAGTGATCTCAAAATCACCCTGAAGGTCCAGAAGGGATTCTCTTTTGATTTGCAGCTGCTTAAGTATAGACTCATACTGAGTAATTATATTCTGGGATACGGGGCTTCTTAACTGATTTAGCTGCAGCTTTAGCTTTTGTAGCGCCAGCTTTTGGCCTTCCAACACCCTTTCAGCACTTCGGTATTCCTCCTGACTTAAGGCTCCGGCATCGTACAGTGCCTTTAGATTATTTAGCTTTGACTCGTCCTCCTTGATATTAGCTGACAGCTCAGCAATATCAAGCTCAAGACTTGCTATTGAATTCACGTTGCCTGCCCTCTTTGCATCATTAAGCTGAGCCTGGGCAGATATGATCTGGGCATCAAGCTCAGCAAGCTGTCTTACTGCCTGCTTTCCGTCAAGCTTGACAAGGCTTTCTCCCTCTTTAACTACATCCCCTGAGCTAACAAGGACCTGCAGAACCTCACCACTAACAGGAGAAAAAACTCCCAAGCTGTCTCTCACAAGGACAGTTCCTCTCTCCTCCACAAATTCAGCTATGTCTCCCTTAATGACCCTTGATGCATTGACCTCGAGAGCACCACTTATGCTTATAAAATATCCCAAAGCAGCAATTATGACTATAGCAGGTACTCCGATAAAAAGTAATTTCTTTTTCATATTCTCACATCCTTGCATAGATTATGGATCAGGATACTCTGTTTTTCAATGCATCCATGAAATTCAAATTGTGGATTTTCCTATAGGTAGCAAGCTGAGCTATTGCTACGAATATAAGGGTTGCAATAAGAGCTATTACATAAGTCGACGGAAGGATTATGGCGGGTATCGTATATATCTCAGTTGATATTGACGTTTCAAGGGCTTTTATCATACCATAGCCAACCGGTATGCCGAGTATGATCCCTACTGCCGTCATAAGGGCATTTTCACGTGTTATCATCCTGAATATCTCTTTCTTCTCAAATCCCATTACCCTTAAGGATGAGAACTCCATTAACCTCTCATTGATGCTTACCGTAGTAATATTATAAACTATAGCAAAGCCCAGTATTCCTCCAAACAACATCATAGTACCCATGGAAGCTATGATCATATCCATGTATTCCAGCATGGCTTCCTGCATATCTCCCACAGACTGCACAGCTCTTATGTTCTTAATATCCTTCAGGTCAGCGGTTATGTCTGAATCAGTCAGCACATATGCGCCGGTTGCTATTCCATCCTCCTCAAGTATCCTGTACATTTGGCGGATATCCATATATGCATTAGCTCCCAAATACTGCTCGACTATCCATTTAACCTGAAGCTCCTTCTCATCTATTCCAGGCAAGAACCCTTTTACTTCGACAAAGTCTCCTGCCTTAACGTTTAGTATCCTTGCCAGGATATCCGACAGGAACAGCCCTTCCTCAGGAAGCTCAAGCGGTGTTCCAGTACTATTCATAAAGCCATACATTACCGTGTCATTAGGCACAGCAACAACGCTGATTGTCTTCTTTCTCCACCCGTTCTTGACCTGAAGCGGCATTTCTATTTTAGGTTCTATAACATCTATGTCGGTTAACTGCTTAATATCAAGCATTACATTTGTTGACAGAGGTACTGCAAAGTCGATGCTGTAATCCATTTTCTGAAGCTCCCCATACTGCTTATCAAGGAGAGTATTCCAAATCGTGGCCATATATACCGGCAGCATGGTTATCGCATAGGTAAGTGCTATTCCTATGGCAAGAAATACAGCCCGCCTTTTAGTTCTAGATATACTCCTTATTACCATCTTCCAACTGAAGGATATCTTACTCCATACTGACTTAATTTTTTCTAGAAATATCCTTTTACCCGCCTTTGGTGCCTCCGGCCGCATTGCCTCAGCTGGATCGATCGACATAACGCTCCTTGAGCCGAAAAGTCCAGCTGCAACACAAAAGGAAGTGGTAAGAGTTATTCCATAGACAAAATACATCGGGTCCATAGAAGTGTCCAATACCGGTACGTTCATATACTGGATATACAGCTTAACCAGTGCCACTGACACAGGAATGCTTATCAGAACACCTATAAAAGAGCCCGCGACGCCTATAAGCACTGCGTACTTAACGTAGTGCAGAAGAACCTGCTTATCAGTATAACCAATAGCCTTCATAACTCCTATGGCCATCCTGTCCTTTCTTACAAGCCTTGAAAGCATTATGCTTATGATTATAGCTGCGACAAAGAGGAAAACTACAGTCATAGCAGTGGACATCACTCCCAGTGAATCTACCTCCTGCATCATTACGCTGTGGCTTAGTTGATCCTCCCGCTTTACAACTGAGCTTACACCATACCTTTCAAGCTCGTCCTCAAGCTGGTCTACTATTGAATCTATCCTGCCCTGGTAGGCATCAGATACCTTTATCACTATATCGTTGTAGCTGCCCTGAAAACCAAGAGTGGACTGGGCGAATTCCTCAGTGACATAGATTATACCGAAGCCCCTTTCCTCAGGTAGAAGTGTCTGCTCATTCTCCATAAGATATATGTACTCAGGGCTTCCTACCTCTCCAACTACTTCAAGAGGATAAGTCTTGCCGCCTATATATGGAGTTATAATATCGCCAAAGCTCATCTCTCTGCCTACAAAGAACTGCTGGATCACTGCAGTAGAATTCAGACTGTCCCCAATTTCTTCACCAGCAATGGTGTATAGCCTGTTTATTGAGTCATCCTCAGGAGGAACTGATACTATCCTGACCCTTACCTTCTCATCAGGATCCTCTACTCTAAGTGGGACATCAGCAACTACTCTTCCCTGAACATCCTCTATACCTTCAATGGATAAAAGGTCCTCGACTGCAGAGGCCGGTATTTTAGATACTCTTGCTGTAATATCCGAAAAATTAGTAATCTCATAGTACCTGAATATTGAGTTCCTCAGCTTATCTGCAACCATGCTGAAGGATACGAATATTACGATTGCGACTATGATGGTGACAGTGATCGAAATAAACTGTCCCTTGGAATTTTTGATTGATCTTAACAGCCTTAAATCCAGCTTTTTCATCACCAAACAATCCTTTCAGGATCTATTGGATTCTCATTTACCTTGATCTCAGTTATTTCGCCACTTCTCATACGAATTACCCGATCGGCCATTTCTCCGATAGGGACATTGTGGGTAATTATTACAACGGTCTTTTTGTACTTATCGTTTATATCCTTTAACAGCTTAAGAATCTTTATTCCAGTCTCAAAGTCCAGTGCTCCTGTAGGCTCGTCGCATAGAAGCAGGTCGGCGTTCTTTGCAACTGCTCTCGCAATAGCTACCCTTTGCTGCTCTCCACCTGAAAGCTGCGCAGGGAAATGATCCTTCCTGTCGCCTAGACCAACGGTGTCCATAACCTCGTCTATATCAAGTGCATCCTGACAAATCTCAGTTGCCAGCTCAACATTTTCCTTGGCGGTCAGAGTTCCCATAAGGTTATAGAACTGGAACACAAAGCCTACCTTGTCACGTCTGTAGTAAGTGAGCTTCTTTTCATTGAAGCCGATTATATTCTCGCCCTCCATAAACACATTGCCGTCTGTGGGTGTGTCCATCCCTCCAAGAATATTTAATAGAGTACTCTTCCCTGAGCCAGAGGGACCAAGTATTACTACAAACTCACCCTTGTATATCTCTAAATCAACTTTTTTCACCGCAACAACTTCAAGCTCTCCCATTTGGTAGAGCTTGCTTATGTTTTCAGCTTTCATTAATATCTCTTGTGCCATAGAAAAACCCCCAGAAGAGAATTCACAATCTACGATTCATACCCTAAAGGGCTCACGGCAATGCACAGTTGAATAAAAATTCTTTAAATCTTTAAATCATTTAATTGTGAATTGTGATCTGTGAACTGTGAATTGGTTTACTTCCCAATTCCCGTACTGTACTCAAAGTCAAGAAGTGCCAAATTAAATGCATGAATTTGTTGAGCCAAGCTTTTCTTGGCATTCATTAGGTTAATATTAGCCTGAGTGACATCATTTGCTGTGTTTTGACCCAACTGGAAGCTAAGCTCTGTTATCCTTAAGGCTTCTTCTGCCTGCTTAACAGCTAATTCGAAGGTAGCTATTTGCTTTTCAGAAGTTTTAAGGCTAAGGTATGCTGAGCGAACTCCCATTTCGACACCATTCATGATTTGCAGCAGGCTTTGCTCCGCCTTCTTAGTCTCTGCTTCCTGTTCTCTGTATCTAAAGGTATTTTCCGGATACCTTGCCCTTACTGCCTGAAGGGTAAGCTTGGAAAGCTCATAGTTCTCTTTATATATCCTTACTCCTCCATTTTCCTCAAGGGCTTTCTTTATTGAAGCATCCAGATCGATTTCTTCATATTCTCTGCTCTGTACTTTGTCGGTAAGCTCGACAGCTTTATCCAGAGTCAATCCTACTGTATTGTTGAAGGACATTCTCTGAAGCTCACTAACCATAGCAGACGCATCAAAACCACTTTTAGTCTGTGAGTATCCAAGCTCAAGACCAAGCAGCTGCTGCTTTGACATCATACCCAGTTGATATCTCAGCTTGCCTTGCTCAAGCTGCTTTTCTGCAAGCTTAAGGCTTTCGCCTGCAATCTGGTGATCCTTTTCTGCTTGTATAAGATCAAAATAAGCCTTCTCTACATTATAGCTGACCTTGTTCTCAGTCATTGCCAGGTTCCACTTTGCGATATTTAATGCAAGCTCAACACCTCTCCTGGCAGCACCGTTTTTTATAAGGACAAGGTTTATGGCTGAATCTGGAATCAAGGCTCCAGTCAAAGGATCCCTTAATGGGAAATACTCAATATTATCCTCACTCTTCTTAATACCTCTGATATCATCTTTATAGGATACCTCGGCCTTTAATAGCTCAAGCCTTTTAATTTCAAGCTCCATACTATTTTGTAAAGCCAGCTCCAGAGCCTCCTCCTTTGTTAGCTCAAGAGCTGTGATAATAGTTTGCTCAGCCTCTTCTTGAATCACCGATTCCTCGGCATATGCCACCGCAGTAATTTGTAGAACCAAAACAAATATTAATATTAAGGACAGCAGTTTATTTTTCATAGTAACCCCCATTAATGTTTGACTTCTCCTAATTTATACCTGAATTATACCAAAGCAAAACCAAGTATTCCACATTTCAATGAAAAATAAGAAAATAGGACAAGGCAAATCACCTTATCCTATAAATCAAGATTTTTTCAACATCGATATAACCGTCATCATTACCTGAGTGAATGAGCCTTATCGATTGATTACCAGGGATCAAATCACTCCCAGTAACAAACTCAAATGAACTATCCTGCCACTCCTGCCCTAGAATTATAGATTCCAAGCCTCCCTGGTTTGGTACTTCTGAACCATTAGACCACATATAAGCTTTGAAGCTCTCAGGACCAGCTGTACCTCTTGCAGTAATTATTACCCTGTAACGTGTGTTCGGTTGGAGAGTAATCCCAGTAGGGTATACAAAGCCTGAAGCTTCTCCATTATTTGTAATACGAATATAGCTAGATTCATCAATATCAATAGTGTACCCAATTTCTGATGCCGCAGGTTTATATAGCCTCGTCATATCCAGAGCACCATCTCTATCCAAATCTATATCAAGGAAGTTGGAATAGCTAAGCTCAATCCCATCCATTCCATAATCATTTGAGTAGTCAAGAAGATATACTGCTTCTCCAAATTTTTGAATGTATTCTTTGGTCGCAGTTAGAGGCACCTTTGAGTATTTATTTGCTTCAAATACCTGCCCCTCAGTTTCAAGTGCAGCCCTCAGTGACTTTCTCGCAAGGTTTGTCTGGCTTTTCGATAAATAATACTTGGCTGCTGTTATATGTCCATCTAGCTTATTCACGTAGCTGCTAATGCTAAGAGGCCTGGCTCTTAAGGATTCCTCCAAATGCTCAAGTGCAATGTCGATTTGTCCTATGGACATGTAAAAGGAGGCTGCATTACTGTTGATCAAGTAGTTTTTCGGTGAATTTCTTATTGTTGATTCAGCCATTATTACAGCTCTCTCAATATAATATTCATCACCGGTTACACCATAGATAGAGAGATATGCATTCGCTAAGTCGATCTTATAGGTTGGCTCATAAGGATCCAGCTTAACTGCCTTCTCCAGATTCTCCTTTACTGTCCCCACGCTTCCACTCTCTGCACCAGCTACTGCTTTGTCTGCAAAAAATCCTCCAATGATAAGAGTGCTGCTTAGTACTGCTGCCGTAAGTGCAACCCCAATGGATACTATGGATCCTGATTTCCATTCTCTGATAGCAATAACCTTTCTGAATCTATCAGTCTTTAGATCAAGATTACCGGACAATATACCTATCAATGCCCAAAGGATAAATGCAAAGCCCATCAAGGACATATTAAAGTCTACCGCTGAGTGGAGCAGCATCAGGAAAACAGAGAAGAACATCCCTGCTAACCTTGTTTTGTTGCCATCATCCTCAAGCTTTTTGTATGTCAAAAACGCCAGATAGGCAATTAATGCCAGGGAGCTTGTGACCAAGAAAAATGCAATAATACCTGCCTCGACCCAAAGCTGCAGGAAGTAGTTGTGAGTAAGCTTGCTTGTATATGGCTCCTGCTGGTATCTCTCGTATAAGGTCTCCCAGCCTTTGCCACCTGCTCCTAGGAAGAAGTAGTCCTTGATTATCTCTAGGCCATCCCTATTGAAGGTCAATCTTCTTGTGAAGCTTGAGTCACCAGCAGATATGCTGTTGACTCTTGCTATAATGCCCTCAGGTATATATTTGTACTTAAGTGGTATGGATATTGCTTTTCCATCATCACCATCTGTTTCTATGGATGCAGACTTAAAGGTCACTGAAGTACCTTTCAAATAGTTTTCAAATCTAACCCTTATTCCCTCAGCATTCTCAGGGACAGAAAACAGAACTTCAGTAGAGCTTAATGTTGTATCTGAAAGATTTTCCTGAACAAGGTTGGTTACATTGCCCTCATTGTCATAGCTGCTTACTACCACCCTGCCGAACCATTCAGCCTCTCCAGTTAGCTTCCCAGTATATTCGAGCTTAAGCCAATAATCATTGAGTGGGTCAACCTTATCAATTTTTCTGTTTAATGCACTCCAGCTATTTTCTTCCTTATCATTTTGAAGAGCGATCTCTGTCGTTGAATTCAAAACAAATACAATACCACTCCCAATTAAAAGTATAGTCAGGCCTAGAAGTATAAGTATCATTCTAGGTTTTACAGTCCTTAACCTGCTCTCCAACAGGGTCACTAAATATGTGGATACCGCAGATGCAACAATCACCAGTACAAAGTATATCCAGATTCTCGGATTTCCTACCTCCAGCCTCGAAGCTATGAAGGCAGCTGCAACTGACGATACCATAAGCGCAGAAATAAACATTACAGTCTCAAGCTTCCTTGAGTTTGGCTGAGAAATGAAGTAAAGAAGCAAAACCATCGGTAAAATCAGCCACATAGCACGGGAATAGGTCAAGATAAATGTAAAGAGCATTGTACCACTGAAGGCACCTAAAAGTACTTTCTCTATCCTTTTTTCAGAGCTGCTTATAAGGCTTAATGCCAGAATAAAAAGACCAGCATTGTATGCTGCAAGGGTATTAGGGTATTGAAGTACAGAATTTAATCTGTTGCCAGAAAGTGCACCTATATATTCCCAGTTCCCTGCAAGAGCTCCAATACCAATTATTGAATTCAGGATACCGCCAGCAAAAATAACCCAGAGAACAATATATAATTTTTTACTATCCCTAGCAATGTAGTGACCCATAATCAAAAGCTCCAGAAATGCTGAATACTTCAAGAACTCAAGAAGCGATCCCTTTTTGTCGACACCGTAGGATATCGAGATAAGATAAATGATTGCAACAACAAGCAATGCAGGTGCCATAGGGCTTCCCAAAGATAAGGATTCTTTGTTTTTCTTCCTTGACCACAACCAAATCATGAACAATATATTCATTCCGAGAACAGCAGGAAGATATGATTCTTCATAGTAGCCTCCCCTGAAGAACTGCGGAAGAATAGCTATGAATCCAAATAGCAGTGCAAATATATATGTACCACTTTGACCAGCTTTTTTTGTTATATTATTTGAATTATTTGTTTTAGCCATTTTATCACCATCACTTTAATTATTAGACTACATATGTATTTTATAACAAAATGTTGAAATACTCAATAAAATGGCAATAAAAAACCAGCTCATATGAGCTGGCTTTTATTGAAAAATTTACCTATTTAGCTACTTTGAGGATGATATACTTAACGAATCTTTGGCTAGCTCCGTCCATGTATATAAACATGCCGTCGTTTGCTGCAAGATCTCTCAAGTTAACAATATCAAAGTCTTTGTCATAAATGACTGTGTTTGAAAGAAGCTCAATTGTAAAGTTACCTACTCCTTGGTTGTAAACAAGTATTGTCTTATCAACAGTGCTTCTTGAAACAACTGAGAAAGTACCAGTCTTAGGTGCAACTAGCTCAGCGTATGCTGGGGTTGTTCCAAATTTCACTAACTTGCCTGATACATCTCCAACGCTAACTTTTACTATTCCATCTTCGAGTGCTTTGTAAGCATCGAATTCAGACTGAGCAGTAACCTTACCTTCGGTCAAGTACACTTTCTCTACACCTGCTACTTCCATAGTGAACTCAACATACTCAGTTCTCAACCATCTAACATTTGTTAGTAGTCCTGTAACGGAAGTTGCTTCTGTATCAGCGTCTGTCTCTGTTGCTAAAATTACTTTTACTCTGCCATCAGCATGGTAGATATCAGCTACTTCTATTTCGTAGAATTCGTCATCTACATCTCCAAAAGCTATTACCTTTTCAGGCGCACCATCATCGTAATCATAGAATACAACAGTGCTAGCTTGAAGTCTATAAGAAACGTCTCCAACTTTTGCATAGGAATCTTCTATGTCGAAGGCTGCAGTAACAGCATGAGTAGTTAATTTCTCAACCTTAGTAACTTCTCCATCCTCATCAACAGTTATTTTAACCAATACGCCTTCTAGAATAGTAGTTTCATCCCATGTTCCTTTAAAGAAGTCATCAGGTGATGTTGTTGCGTTTATGTCTGTATCCTTAAGGTCATATGCAACTTCTTCGCCTTTTTCAGTTAAAACATCAAGTGACCACATCTTACCACTTCTAGTTGTCCAGGTTGAAGTCTCCTCAGTTACGACTGCGTAGAAGCTGGATGTAGTTACATTTCCAGTCTCACCCGCTACAAGAGCTACATCCCCATTAAAGTTGAAGAAAATCTCAACTTCTGATTCTTCATCATACATACCTTCGATTATATCCATTGTTAAACCATCAAGGTCAGTTCCATCTAGATACATAGCATAAGTTGCATCAAAGGTATAGTTTTTTCCACCAAATCTGAAAGAATCACTGTACACTCTGTCAATTTTACCAGTTTTGCTATTGTTGAATGCTATAGCAAGACCTTCAAATTCTCCACCTAATATATCTCCATCAATAAAGAATACTAGATCACCTTTCTCAAGGTCAGAAACTTGAACAGATTTTCCACCCTTAACGATAGCGAAATCTTCAACATCAAGTTCGTCATCATTTAGGTCAACAATAATCTCATCATCAACTTTGTCGACTAGAATGAATCCATCTAGGTCAAGAACTTCGATGTAATCAACTTCTCCATCTTTGTTAACAACAATTTTTGCAAATTCAGCATCCGCAGTTGGAGCAGCTTTACCAAGATCAAACGAAACATCTGCAGTTACTAGATCAATCTCATCTCCATCAACTTCGAATGCATCAAAGTAAACTTTATCTTTTAGAGTATAGACTACAATGTCATCTCCATCTAGCCAAACTTTTACATTTGCCATGTGAGTAGTGAAGTAGTCAAATCCAGCTGGAGCGTTATACCATCCGTTCATATCTGAATCTTTACCATCAATTTCTACTTTGCTCTTTGAAACATCAATTTTCTTTACTAGACCCTCATAAGCTTTGAATCCCATGAAATCAAGAAGGAAGACTTCTTCTTCTGAATCCCCAGTTCCTGAAACAACCCATTTAGTGTCAGTTCCAAATCCAACTTGAACCATCATTGGGATTTCAAGAGCGTTGTCAGTAAGCATTGCTACCATTCCTCTTGTAGCAGGAACGCCCATTGTACCAACAACATCATCAAGAAGGTCGATTTCCTTAGCTACTATCAGGTAGCCAAATGGATATCCGCCCTTAGCTTGAGCTGATACTTCGTAACCAAGTGCTCTTACAAGCATAGTTACTGCTTCTTCATACTTAACTGGAGCATTTGGAGCAAATAGTCCGCCGCCGATACCATTAACGATACCTGTGCTTCCTGCTACTCCTACATAACCAGCTGCCCAGTGTCCTGCAGGTACATCAGAAAATCCTGAAGGAAGTCCCTTAGCTGCTTCAGCAACTCCGGCCAAACCTTTTGCTCTAACAGCAACAGCAGCAAATTCTGCTCTTGTGATAGTGTTTTCAGGTTTGAAGGATCCATCTGGATAGCCTTTCAGTACGTTTAACAATTCAAGTCTTGCAACAGCATCTTCGTATTTTGTGCCCTTGACATCAGCGAAGTCAGGAGCTGCTGATACGAAGCTGAAGCTGCTTAGCACCATGATAAGTGCAAGTACTAATGCTAAACTTTTCTTCATCAATAAAACCCTCCTTATAAAGTATATTATTGTTTCCTGAAGGAATGTTGGCTGTTGTCAGAAGGTCATTCCTCCAAAACTCTTCTGACTTTTTCGTAGAAAATGGTAATCAATCACTTAATTACCACCATTCTACACTTGATTATAGCATCTGGGGCTGGTTAAATCAAGCCAAAGATGCCTGTGTAATAAAAATGTAACAATGGGAATTGCCCACAAGTTGCCACATTTTTATTTGTTCATGTGCTTATAATACCACAATAAAGTGTGTAATGACATTACAGGTGTGTTACATTTGTGTGGCAATTCTAATTCACAGTTCACAATTCACAAATCACAGATAAAAGATAATTTAAACTCACTGTTCTCAATTCACAGATAAAATATAATCTACAGTTTATAGAACTCAATTCACGATTCACAAGTAAACTCAATAATATAATTCTCAGGATCTTCGTTAATATTATCCGCTAAATTTTGACGTGAAGTTTTTACAATTGAATTTAGTATCTTGCATAATTCCTTACAGTCAGCGAGAAGCCCTGAGTTTTTCTGTGAATCTAAATATCCTGAATCTATTAAGAGCCTTATCCAGTATTCAGTCTCATTGGCTTCTTTGAGTGCAATATTCATCTTTGATATAAAGTCTTTTCTGCTTTGTGCACGTAAGCCCTCAACTACATTGGCTCCAATACTGGTTCCCGATCTCAGTAATTATTTAGATAATACATATTCATTATTCAAGGATAATTCTTTAAATATCTTTATAATTGTTAAAGCGAATTTGTACGATTTTTCTTCTATTACATTAGCTGTCATTTTGTCTCCTTAAATTGTGATTTGTGATTTGTGCATTGTGAATTCATTATCCCTACTTTCCACTCAATATCTCCACCGCTTTTTTAAGTTGCAAATCTTCCTCGGCTGTGTTAAGGATTTGGATATCTGGTTGGATACCGATACCGTGGATCCTGGTTTGATTTGGAGTAAGGTATTCTGCAGTGGTAAGCTTAACAAGCCCTCCATCCATAAGTGGGATAAGGGATTGGACGATGCCTTTACCAAAGGTCTTGTTTCCTACTATAATACCTGCCTTCCTATCCTTAATCGCTCCTGTAAGGATCTCAGAGGCTGATGCGCTGTTTTCATTTACAAGGAGTACAAGCTGATATTTGGATGCTTTAGTTCCTGAATAATAGGTATAAAGATCTTCCCCTTTTTCTCTGATGTGAACCACTGATCCTTGTGGAACAAATAGTCTGGAAACCTTGATGGCCTGATCCAATAGCCCCCCTGGGTTGTTTCTCACATCAAGGATCACCTTCTGTATGGACATAGAGTCAAACTGTAGAAGTGCTTTACTTATTTCCTCATCTGCATTTTTATTGAATTCAGTTAGCTTGATATATCCTATTTGGTCATTTATTATTCTGAAGCTTACTGGGTTTATCTTTACCTCGTCTCTTTCAATCTCAAAGTACAGAAGCTCAGCTATGCCTTCTCTTTGTATGCCTAGCTTAACGAAGGTACCCTTTTCTCCCTTTATTTTTATTGCAGCTGTAGATGATGTCATATCCTTTGTGCTTTCACCATCTATAGATACTATGAGGTCATTGGGAAGGACTCCAGCTTTCTTTGCATTTGCTCCTTCGATGGTATCTATTACCTTGATGTAATCTCCTGATTTTTCTATATACAGCCCAACCCCAAAGAAGGTTCCATATACATCAGAATAAAGTATCTCAGCTTCCTCAGCAGTATAGTATTCACTATATGGATCGATGGATTCAAGCATTCCTTTCAATGCTGATTCTACTAAGGTCTTGTCTTCAATTTCCAGAGGATAAGCTTCCTTGATGTACTGATAAACTTGAAGGAACAAGTAAATATCTGTCTGAGGATGACTGGAAATGTCATTCTGGTCTACTGCAAAGACGGATGATGGGATGAGCAGAGATAGGATAATCAGGATCAAAAGTAGTTGTTTTTTCATGGGAAACCTCCGTTTAGTTAGAATTCACAGTTCACAATTCATACCCATACTGGGCACACAGCAAATCACAATTAAAGGATTTAACCAAGAAATGGTTGCCATTTCTATTTCAAGACAAAAAAAGGGTGTAGACTGTCTATTACAGTTTACACCCTTTGGGTTGGTTATTCAATATTTGCTGTTGTTATTATGCGTCTTTCTTCCTTTTAAGAAGTAGACCTATCGCCATCAGAAGTGCTCCAATTCCTGCTGCTTCACCTGCTCCGAAGGTACCTGTTTTAGGAAGTATCGGCGCTTGTGGTACTGGCTCAGGAAGAACCACTACTGGTGGTGGAGCCTGTGGAACTGGTAATTCTTCGATTACCTCGATTTCAACCTCAGTATACTGTGCTCTTACTGTCTCATCTCTTCTAACGTTTGTCCAGTTACCATTCCATCCACTGAATACATAACCTTCTCTTGAAGGATCAGATGGTGGAGTTGCATCCCTGCCAAGCCTTACAGTTTGTGATTTTATTAAAGTTCCATCAAAATCTACAAACCTTACAGTAAATGTCGGGTCAGGATCTGGTCCTGGTGGAGGTGGAGGAGGCAATTCTCTTTCAGTTATAGTTAATGTTCCTGGTAGATAACTGATCGAGTAATTTATTGATTTTGTGTTAGTCTTAAGGCTATGGCCAGTTATTGTATTTGCACTTGTTCCGACTGCTGTCTGGCTGCCAACAACTGTAACACTTGCTAGTCCTTCTTCACCAACAAAACTGCCTGAAGTTATTGAATAATCATTCTTCGTTAATGCAGTCCCATCGTAAACCTTGCTGTCTGATGCCGCTGTCAATACTATTGCTCTCCGTGTTATTTCTACATCAGCAGATCCAGTTCTATCATCATAGTTCGGATTTGTAGTCTTAACGTATACTTTTGTTATACCAACATCTGCAAATTCAGGCTTTTCTTTAGTCCAATCAGTACCATTCAATGAATAATGAACTGTATCATCATCGAGCAAATTATTAATGGTTACACTGTGATAATTACCATCGTAAACACCTGTATATCCTTTAACTACTAATTCTGCTCCTTCCGCTGGGATAATACTGAAGTCTCCCTTTTCAACTTTAACATCATAATTTGCGTTTGAAGTAAATTCAGCACTCAGCACTTCAGAATATGTCCCTACAGCTTCTTGTGTGCCTATTCTAAAATAGCTTATTGTGCCCAGGTCATTTGAATCTATCAACCCACTTACCATGCCAGTAAATGCTGGGTCACTTGTTCCAAATACCTTGCTTGAATCGCCTACACTAATCGTTACTTGAGCTTTTTCTATAGCCAAGTTTCCTGCGGAATATTTAATTGTGTAATTCAAAGTGGTATCTATATCACCATCTTTTATTATTGCTCCACTGATGGTGTTAGGAGTTGATCCTACATTTGTAATTGTACCCGTTATATTGACACTAAAAAGTTCCTCATCACCGGCTAAACTACCCTCTATTATTTTCTTCGAACTATTAATAAGAGGATAACCATCATAAGTCTTTGAATCAGTTCCTGATTCAATAGTTATTTCTCTAGGGCTAATAGTTACAGTTCCTGATCCTATTCTGTCTTTGTAATTCGGATTTATAACTTTTACATAAACAGTTATACTTTCTGAAGTCACGTTCGTAAACTCAGGTTTATCTGAGGTCCAATCTGATCCGTTGTTTGTCAGTGAGTAGGATATGGTATCTTCGTCAGTTAAGCTTATAACATCAATGCTATGGGCCTCACTGTCATATACTCCTGAGTAAGACTGAATATTTAGAGGAGGTCCTTCATTTTGTTTCCATAACGCCTTCACTGTAGTATCCTTAGCAGGCATTGTTGTTATTACAGGTGACCACCCATTGAAAGTATAACCTTGTTTGACTGGGTTCTCTATTGGTTTGATGATATCACCGTATGAGTAGGTTTGAGTTCCATATATTTCATCACTCATACTATCTGCATAAGTCAGTTTATACGTGTTAGCAACATAATATATATTTATTGAATCGTTAGTTCCGTCTAAATTTATCTGGGTTGGTTGCCCAAGTTTTACTGTATAGTTTGTGACTGTTGGATGTGGTGGTAAGTCAACCAAACCTTTTTTTGCTGAATATCCCAAATATGGGTTAGGATCTATCCCTGGAACCTTATCTGTTGTACCATCGATATAATAGTTTACTATATACCCATTCAAAATATCTACAGAAACGGATTCTAGACCATGACCCCCAGTTGCCTCAGTAATAATGCTTAGGATGAATGGTGAAGTAAGTTGCATGTTCAGCGCATCTAAATCGAAACTTACGACCATCCAGTATGCATCAGGTTTAACCTTTGCTCCAGCTACTTCATTCACGCTAATTGTATGAGTAATACTACCTGATTTTATAGTTAAAGGCACATTCCTTGACTCTGCACTATCAATTACATAACTTGTGATTTCTTGATTATTGTAGCTAACTCCAACAACATCCTTTAGAAATCCAATAACTCCAATATATAGCTTTCCATCATTCATCCAAATTCTTCTAACTTCAGTTTGTTGATTTGTTGATTTCCCTTCTGCAGGTAAGATGTCAGAGTCAGCGTTATAGGTTAGTGTTGCATTGCCAATTGCCATAGGCATAATCAACAAATTCATCATTGGTTCTTCAAGGATCTCCGGCTCAATTATTTCTTCTGGTTCTGCAGGATCGTCTGGAACTTCTGGATCCTCTGGAACTTCTGGATCAACAGGTGCTTCTGGTGCTTCTGGATCCTCTGGTACTTCCGGATCAACTGGTGCTTCCGGATCCTCTGGTACTTCCGGATCCTCTGGTACCTCTGGTACCTCTGGATCAACTGGATCACCTGATTGCTCTACTGGTGTTTCAAAATCTATTGGGAGATTTTCTTCAGCGAAGCTCATTCCCATTCCTGCAATCATTGAAAACACTACTAAAAATGTCAATAATTTCCTTAACGTCTTCTTCATAATCTCTCTCCTCTCTTTAGATAACTTCCTAAAGAAAGTCGGTTGCACTAGTTACTCGATGCATCTCAAGTGCCCAGGTACAAGATGCATTTCATCGTATCCTTTCTGTCTCCTTCTGCCTACCCAAGTCTGCGCTGTCTTCCAAAAAGTTCTTCATCAGATGCTTCTGCAAGATATCTTCTCCCAGCCTCCTCTTTTACTTTTGTGATGTCAGTATAGATCATCATAAGATAATCCCTTTCATCACTGTACAGGTTTACCAAGTACCACCTGTTGTCTTTTTGCACGAAGTGCTCGAATTTTCTCCTGGTGTTTGGCAGCATGTGATAGTGAAAATCTTTAAGTCCAAGTACAGGGCTGTCAATATCGATTGCCATGTCTGCCAGCTTCATTCCCAAGATGAAATCCGATGTAATCTTTGTAGCCTTTGAAAAATTATCGCTGACTTCTATCAGAATGTAGTCGATGAATCGGCCTTTTTCGTTGAACAAAGCCTTGAATCTGATAAAGAAATCATATTTTGAAGGGTATTCCATTGTTATCCCCCCTTGTCCAGGTTAAATGTATCTTTATTTGAATATACCACTCTACAGTTTTACATCGCGTTTATAGTAATTTTATTTCAGTTTTATTGATTTGTGCGCTATCATGTTATAGAAAAGGAGAGATTAGAGTCTCTCCTGATTTATACTATTTATCCTTCTTTGATATTGCAAATCCCAACAACAGCATTGCTGCTCCGAGTCCTGATATAGCTGTTGCACCTACGGCTCCCGTCTTTGGAAGTGTTGCTTGCACAATTGGTGCTGATGCAGGTATTGGCTGATTTTCTTCGATAACAACTACTGGTGTTGCTTGTGGTAATGCTTCTTCTGAATCTAGAATTACTACTTCTGAAGAGGAATCAACTAGTGTGCTTTCATTGTTTTGTTCTTCTAGTTCTTTGTTAGTCTTATCATTTTCTGATGATGCTTCCTCAACTTCTTCTGAATCGATTTCTTCTTCAGATTCCAGTTCACTGTCAGTAGCACTGTCTTCTTGTTGTTGTTGCTCTTCTTGTTGTTGCTCTTCTTGTTGTTCTTCTTGTTGTTCTTCTTGTTGTTGTTCTTGTTCTTCTATCTCATTCTCTTCCTTACTTTCTCCTTCGTTTTCACTGCTTGTTCCGCCTTGTGGTGGTTGATTATTGTCGTCTTGTGGATTATTTGCTGCTGTGTCTTCTTCATTCTCTTGTTCTTCATCTGATGGAGCTTCCGGATCTTCAGTTGAGCTCTGATCCTTTATCTTGATATTCTTAGTTTTAGTCTTTCCATTTGAATCTGTTATCTCTACCTTGAATACTCCACCCTTATTCCCTGACTCATCGCCATCAAATTCATTGAGAATTTCACTTAGGTTTATAACCACGCTTCCTGCTTCGTGTTCATACTCTTTGCTTTTATCTGATCCCGGCTTAGTCACTCTGACTTTGCTCTCTTTATCGTAGTCTCCAAATTTTACTTCAATAGTTTCAGTTCCTTCATATATTGGATCATGGCCATTTTTATCTTGTTCATCTTCAGTTATATGGCTCGATTTAGGGCTGTTTATTTTTTCTTCATCCTGTGCTGCAAAGCTTATCTGATAGTTCATAACCATTGCTATTGCTATTAATGCTGTTAATATTGTTATTTGGAGCTTTTTCATGATTATCCCTCCCTGGGTTGATTTTCTTGTTTTATCGTTATATTATTATTGCTTATTTGTTTTCTTGTACTAAATATACTCTATTAAGATTTTATGGCTGTTTTAGGCCTGTTTTATTTCAATTTTATTTTCAAAAAAAACAAAAAAAGAGAGCCTTTTGGCTCCCGTTTGGAGGGTTTTGTCTATTTAAAGTTAAGATTTGTGTTTTTTTCTATAGGTTTTGATTTTATGGTTACTCTAAAATCATTCTTATCCAGCTCGTCATACTTTTTCTTTATTCGCTTTTCTATTGCCTGAATGGCGCCTTCCTTGACATCCGGGAGCATAATAAGGACTTGGGTGTCATTCCAGAAGGTGTAGATGTCTCCCTTTCTTAAAGTGGTATCAAGTACAAATGTCATCAGCTTATTCCAGGTTGAATAAACTTCACTATCATCACTGGGGTCATTAGCTGTTCTTAACGTTAGAAGTGTAATATAATCCTGCTGGCCATTTTCTTTTCTAAGTCTTTTGTGGCTGTTGTAAAGGAAGCGGAAGTATTCTGCATCGCACAACAGAGGCCCATTCTTTTGTTTTTCATCCAACTTTTTGTCCAGTTCCTTAATATTCAGCTCGGATTTCTCGGTTGAGTAGTTCTGGATCCTTCTGTGGATCTCTCTCATTGCTGATGTTGAGGTTATACCCATATCCTTTTCGAAGGCAACCTGCATGAAGTCAAAATGGTTTAAGGCGTTCTTTATTTTTCCAAGCTTGAGGAGGCTCTCTATCATAAATATGTGAAGCTTTTCCTCATATGGTTCCTTAGCTATTGCTTCCTCACAAAGGCTTACAATTGTTTCATTGTCGTCCTTCTCTGAGTATAAGGCAATGAGGTTTTCTATGGTTTTAATGTATAGGCGTTTGTAGAAGCTTCTTACCGGGACAAGCCAAACTTCGTAAGTATTTTCCCAAAGGTAGCCGCCTTTGTATAGTGAAACAGCCTCTCTGTATGCCTTAATTGCAGCTTCTCTGTTTTCCAGCATAAGGTCGTTGCCTTTTTGGATCAGTTTCTCCATTTCATCTGAGTCGATGACTACATCACTTCCAACCTCGAGAATATAGTAGCCATTGTTGAAGGTTATATTGAGAAACTCCTCACCTGGAAGGATGTTTTTTAGGATCTGCCTTAGTCTGAATATCTGGCCTCGGATCATATTCTTTGGATCAGTTGATTCCTGATCCTGCCATAGGTTGTCTATTATTGTTTCAGGGAGAAGCTTTTTATTCTTGAAGGTTAGGAAATATTGAAGAAGCTTGAACAACTTGTATGAACGGCTAACATCCTGCATTACAGACTGGCCGTTTATGCTCATATCGAATTCGCCTAATGTTGTTATGTATAGCTTCATCAAAACACCTCCTAAGAACGATTTTAAAGGAATTATATAAAGACCCGCTATAACTTCTACTATACCCAATAAATATTAAAATGTACACTTTTTTTGATCAACTGGAATGTTTTTTGACAGAGTTAAGCCAATGCACAATTCACAATGCACAATTCACAATTCACAATTCACAATTCATAATTCATAATTAAAAAGGATTTAACCAGAAAAAAGAAAAGAAGATTCTTCACTTCGTTCAGAATGAAACATTTCTAGGAGGAGCAAAGAATCTTAGATTTTACTTCTTTATTACTGGCGATAGATGATCGCCCCTACAACAAGATCAATGATGAGATCCCTCCACTTCGGTCGGGATGACAGAATAAGAATGGTCAGGATGACAGAATAAGAATGGTCAGGATGACAGAATAGGAATGGCCGGGATGGCAGAACAATTGTGAATTGTGATCTGTGCATTGTGAATTAGATTAGGTTTCTCTTTACGATTTCGTTTACAATGAAGGTTGCGACGTCCTCTGCGTAGCTGCCAGTTCCAAAGCCTGCGTCGTATCCCAGCTCTTTGGCAAGCTCGTGACTTAGTCTCGGCCCTCCGCAGACAAGCACTACCTTATCCCTTATCCCCTCTGCCTCAAGAAGCTCAACAAGCTCTGTAAGGTTTGGAATATGGACGTCCTTTTGAGTTACTACCTGGGAAACAAGTATTGCATCTGCTTTAAGCTCTATCGCCTTAGCGACAAGCTCCTCGTTTGGGACCTGGCTTCCAAGGTTGTAGGCATCCATTCCCTCGTATCTTTCAAGGCCGTAGTGTCCAGCATAGCCCTTCATATTCATGATGGCGTCGATCCCTACTGTGTGGGCATCTGTTCCGGTACATGCTCCAAGAACGACCACTGGTCTTTTGATGTTGTCTCTGATAAAAGCTTCTATGTCTTCCTTTTCCATTACATCAACATCTACCTTTGGAACCTCTATCGTAGTGTAGTCTACTGTGTGTACAGTTTTGCCATATACTACGAAGTAGGTGTAGCCAATGCCAAGGTCATGTGAATATACTACTGCGGGCTCTTCGAAGCCCATTTTTGCTGCAAGCTGTCTTGCTGCCTCGTTTGCCTCGTCTCCGTAGGGTACGGGCAGGCTGAAGCCAAGCTGAACTGCTCCATCGTTCATTGTATCGCCATAGGGTTTTACCCTAGTCAAATCTACTTTTTGTACCTCGTACATTACCTGTCACCTCCAAGCATCATTGGGATGAAGGGATTGAAATAGCCCGCATCCTTTTTGGTGACTCCGTCAAGGCCCTTGCCTCCGGTCCTTGATCTTCTTACTCCACCAAACTTTCCTTGCTCTATAGTCTGGAACAAGCCTTCCTTCTCGATCTTAGCAAGAAGCTCTGTCGCTTCGTCCAGAACCTTCTGAGCTCTCGTCTGGATGATCCCTCCATCCTTGAACTCGATCTCATCGCTTATGTGTCTTGCATTGTTGAAGACATACTTGGCGTTCTCTATTGAAAGGTATCTGTCGTGAAGATGAGGTGTGTGGATAGCCTCTGTAAGCATTCCAAGAAGCTGGATGCCCTGGTTGGTCATTATGGATACCATGTTGAACATTGCATTTTGCACGTGGCCCTTGAAGATGTTTCCTGTCATAAACTTAGTTGGAGGCATGTATTTAAGTGGTGCTTTAGGGAATATCTCCCTTGCCATCTGTGCCTGTGCTAACTCAAGAAGGAAACCGTCCTCAATTCCTGGCTCCATTTCGAATGCGTGCCCAAGACCCATTTGCTCCTCCGGAAGCCCTGCCTTAAGTGCGAACTGCTCGTTTATAAACTGGGATGCAAGTACAGTATGTGCTGCCTCGACTGCATCGTCAGTTGTAAGATAGTTGTCCTCGCCTGTGTTTATTATGATCCCTGCAAAGCCGTTGATGACTCTTGAGAAGAACTGGTCAATAAGGGTTCTTTGCATGTTGATGTCTCTGAAAAGTATTCCGTAAAGAGCATCGTTTAGCATCATGTCAAGCCTTTCAAGAGCTCCCATAGCTGCGATCTCAGGCATACAAAGACCTGAGCAGTAGTTGGTAAGTCTGATGTAGCGGCCTACCTCCTCGCCTACCTCGTCAAGCGCTGCTCTCATTAGCCTGAAGTTCTCCTGAGTTGCATAGGTACCGCCAAAGCCCTCTGTTGTTGGACCGTATGGGACGTAGTCAAGCAGCGACTGACCTGTGGTCCTTATTACTGCGATTATGTCTGCGCCCTGCTTTGCAGCTGCCTTTGCCTGGATGATGTCCTCGTAGATATTTCCTGTAGCAACGATCACGTAAAGATAAGGTCTCTTGCCTTCACCTATGGTGTTAAGGTAGTTTTCTCTTTTTTGTCTGTTGCCCTTTATTCTTTCTACTGTCTTTGCTGCTATGTCATTGATCGCTGCTTTTATTGATGCTTCGTCCTTTGCAGGAAGCCTTGTTATATCCACCTCTCCTGCTGCGATCTTCTCAGCGATCTCCTGTGGCGTCGCTCCAAGATTCAGCATTGCGTTACCTACCCACCATGCTGCTCCTCTTTCAAGTCCGCCGCCTTCCTTTATGTTGTCTACAACAACATTTGGAAGTGGTTTGCCGATCTCATCGACTCCATCTACTCCAAGAAGTCTTACGACTGTTCTTTCTGTTGCAACCGTTGTATGCTCGTCGATGAATTTCTGTATATCCTCAGCGATGTTTCGTGCTGAGCTTCTTGATGCATCGATTTTACTTTGGTCAAGCTTCAGTTTAGACAAATTATCACATCCTTCCTTTTGATAATTGACAATTGACGATTGACAATTGACAATTTTAAGGACTATAACCCCAGAGACTTCTTAGTTGATTTTACAATAGCATTCAGTATCCTGCATATTTCTTTACACTTATCTAGATACCAGCCATGATCATCAATCGTCAAATAAGATGTCTCTAATAAGAGTTCTATCCAGTATTCAACTTCCTTAACTTCTTTTAGAGCAATATTCATTTTCGATAAGAAATCTTTTTTACTCTGACCATCTAGTGCTTCCCGAACATTAGCTCCAACACTTGTCCCTGATCTCAACAATTGCTTCGATAGTACATATTCATTTTTGCTGCACAAAATTTTATAAATATTAATAGTATCAACTGCGAAACTAAATGACTTATTCAAAATCAAATTATCTGTCATTACTTCTCCTTATGCTTTGAATTTAATCGTCAATTGTCCATTGTCAATTGTCAATTGAAAGACGAGATCCCTCGACTACGCTCGGGATGACAGACCCATAATCTCCTCGGCAGACTCAAGTATTTCTCTTTTCAGCCCCATTATCCTCGCTATGTTGATTGCATCCTTTGGAATTGGGGTGGATTTGTCCACCACTCTTAAGCGGTAGTTCATGTATTTGTTTATAATGGCCATGCCGTCCCCGTACTTTATCTCTTCTGTCAGGTCGTCAAGGTTAAGCTCTGATAGCCCGATTACCTGAAGGTGCTGTACTCCATCCATATCCGTCACTTTGTCGTAGTGGGTGGTTATAAGGGATATGGCAGGCTTATCCTTAAGGTATTTTACTATTGCCTTTGATATGGCGTAGCCCTCTTCTGGGTTGGTGCCTCTTGCAAGCTCGTCTATAAGGATAAGGCCTTCCTCATCTGCCCTTTCCATAGCCTCGCTTACGACCCTTACCTCTCCGCCAAAGGTTGAAAGTCCGCTGTCTGTGGACTGCATATCTCCTATGGACGATTTGATGTAGTTTGAAAGCCCCAGCTCCATGCTCTCTGCCGGTACATACATGCCATAGTGTGCCATTGCACATAGAAGACCGGTCATCTTAAGGCTTATGGTCTTACCTCCCATATTTGCCCCTGTTATACAGGCGACCCCCTCTCTTAAGTCGACTGACACCGGAGTGAATGAGAGCTTTTTGGATTTCAACAGCTCAGCTATCTTTGGGTGGATACCATTCTCTATGGTTATCCTGAAATCATCGATAATTGTTGGCTTAACTGCGTCCATATCAACAGCAAGCCTTGCCTTTGCAAGTATAAGATCCAGCTTTCCTATTGCCAGCATGTTTCTGAAAAGCTCTCTTCTTCTCTTGCCAACCTCATGGGAGAGACTCTCCCTGATCTTCATTTCCTCTCTTTCCTCCCTGTCCCTAAGGATAAGGAGCTCCCTTTCAGCGAGAGTCATCTCCTCGGTAGGCTTTATGACAAACCTGATATTCAGGTAGGTCTCGGATACATAGGTAAGGTAGGGGTAGCTTTTAAGTGTATCCAACAGCTCAGTCCGGTCCTTCGTTATGACCACCGAGCCATCAGGTCTTAGATCAAGTTTCAGGTCCTCCCCAACCTGTTCCCTGAGTTTTTTCTTCATAAGCTTTAATTCCCTGTCCTTTTCCCTTTTCTGCTCTCTCAGGGTCCTCAATTCCTCTGAGTAGGCATCGTATATATAAAAGGTGGATATCTTTGTGTCCTCCGGGTCCAATAGCCTTTCAAGCCTTGGCAGAAGGTCTATCCTGGTCTCCGGAAACTGGGGCATTTTATTCTCTTCCATAAGCTCAACCAGCTCTCTAAGGAGAAAAAGAAAGCTCTTTATCTCAAACAGCTCGACGTCTGTAAGTATAAATCCATCCATCGCTCTTTTGGTGGAAAGCCTGAGATCCTTCATATGCGCGAAAATATTATTGAATTTTCGCCTCAGCTGGTTATCCCTTATGAACGGGATATGGCTTTGGAGGATGTTCAGCTGGTTTTCAAGAAGCTTTTCCTGACCCCTTGTGTAGGGCTTCATCCTGGATTTGAACATTGTGCCGTAGGGCGTAAGCACCTCAAGCTTATTCATTATGTATTGAAAATCCAGGGCATCCCTTGTAGTCTGGTCCATAAACATACTATTCACCTCCCAGCATAAGGTCCAAAACAGGTATATCCTTTATATAGCCCCTCATCTTCTTAAGGAACTCGCAGGGCTCAAAGTAATATCCTTGCGGTGAATACGGATTAATGGTTATCCCGATAAGCCTGATTTTGTGGAGCACTCTGATCCTTACTCCCATCCTTTGGAATCTCAAATATTCCCTTGGAGGGATGAATATCTTTGTGCCGTCTGCAACGACTATATCCACATCCTTGTAGGCTCTTGTGGATCGTGTGAGGTCATCCAGCGTGCCTCTGACCAGCGAGCCTGGGATAAGAAGGTACCTTGCTTCATCATCGAGGCTTTCAGCCAGGGTGTGACCAGCTCCAAGCGCCGTCTCGAGGTTTATGTCCCTCACCTCGCCATACCTTGTGACAACTGCAGGCCTGTTGGCTTCAAGAAGCTCCTCCAAAAGACAGCAGTCCTCCTCGTCTACCTGCGGAAGAGAAAGAAGACTTACTGTATGAAGCGTCTCCTCGATCACTCTGTTGATGTCTCTGGATATGGCGGCTCCGGTCGATAGTATTGTAGCATCTGAAATCGTCGGTGCTGCTGAAGACTTCCTGTCAAGGGCCCCGTCTATCACAACGAACTTTGCGCCGAGAAGCAGCATATCATCGCATACCTGCCTGATATCCTTAAGGCTTTGCGGTCCTGCCAGCTGGATGTACCCCGGAGACTTGACCCTCCCTATGATCACGTCTCCCAGGGGCGTTCTGAATCCTGTTACCTTCAGTATCTCCATTCCGGCATCTCCTAAGGGCAGAAGGCCTGTTGTGGTTGCGACTATGGTGTTCTCCTCGGCAAAAATTCTCGGTTTTTCAGTATCTGTTACAAGGTCCAGGGACTCGCCGTCACGGCCGATGGAGGTCATCCCTATCTGGATGCCCTCCTCCATGGCCTCTGATATAAGCTGGTTAAGGGTCACGGTCTTACCGGAGTTTTTCCTCATGCCAACGATCGATATTATTTTGTGCTCATCTCCGATAAGGTGTAGTAAAGACATGTCGTCTCCCCTATTTATTATAGTTCTTGCTTCTTTCGTGTCTTTCAAGGTAGCTTGGCTCAAGGTTCTTTATTTCAGGACCCTCCATAAGAGCTGCAACACCTGAGGATGTTGATTTTTTCTTGCCCTGGCATACGTCGCACTGGCATTCCTCTTCAAGGACGTTTGGTTCAGTGTAGGTAGTTATTATGCCTTCATAGTTCCTAAGTACGATCTTGTTAGGCGACTGGGAAATGACGTACTGAGGCATAACAGGAGTCTTTCCTCCTCCTCCAGGTGCGTCAACTACGAATGTAGGAACAGCATAGCCTGAAGTGTGGCCTCGTAGAGCCTCGATTATCTCGATCCCCTTTGATACCTTCGTTCTGAAGTGCTCGATACCCATTGAAAGGTCGCATTGATAGATGTAGTAAGGTCTTACCCTTATCTTAACAAGGCCGTGCACAAGTGACTTCATTATATGTGGACAGTCGTTTACTCCCTTAAGAAGTACTGACTGATTCCCTAGTGGTATGCCTGCATCTGCAAGCTTCCTGCAGGCTTCGGTCGACTCTGGTGTGATTTCCTTTGGATGGTTGAAGTGAGTGTTCAGCCAGATCGGATGATACTTCTTAAGCATATTTACCAGATCGTCGGTTATTCTTTGTGGCATAACAACAGGAGTTCTGGTTCCAATCCTAATTATTTCAACGTGTGGGATCTCTCTAAGTTTTTTGATAATGTACTCTAATCTGTCGTCTGAAACAAGCAGCGCATCTCCGCCTGAAAGAAGTACGTCTCTTACCTGAGGAGTGTTTCTGATATATTCGATAGCCTTGTCGATCCTCTCTATTGGAGCACCCATGTCGTGCTGTCCTGCAAATCTTCTCCTTGTGCAGTGCCTGCAGTACATTGAGCACTGGTCAGTGATAAGGAAGAGAACTCTGTCAGGATATCTATGAGTAAGTCCGTCAACCGGTGAATCGGCATCCTCATGAAGTGGATCCTCCATATCGGATGAGCTTATGTGTGTTTCCATTATAGTTGGAACTGCCTGCATCCTTACCGGGCATTTAGGATCGTCAACGTCCATAAGCGATGCATAGTATGGAGTTATACCAACTCTGAACTTTTTAAGCACCTCGTTTATTGCTTCTTCCTCGCCAGGCTGAAGGTTGATGACTTTTTTAAGTGTCTCTACGTCTGTGATCCTGTTTCTTACCTGCCATTTCCAGTCGTTCCATTCCTCGGGGGTTACGTCGCTCCACAAGGGGATATCTTTGTAATTTCGCACTTTTATTCCTCCAATCATTTTTTGTTGTTAGTAGTTAATAGAAAGGGGAAAGTCAAAAGATGAGATCCCTCGACTACGCTCGGCATGACACGGGCAGACAGGGTCGCCTGCCCCTACAAGAACTTGCGACCAAGGTCGCCCCTACTTCCAATCCTTCCAACATTCCTATTCTTTTTATTGTTCATTGTTCATTGATTATCGTTCATTTACATACGAGATCCCTCGACTGCGCTCGGGATGACAATACATTGTGAATTGTGAATTGTGAATTGTGAATTGTGAACTGTGAATTGATTTAAGCGTATAGTTCTGTGAAAATCTTTCTCAGGGTTTCTGATTCTCTCATTAGCTGAAGAGTGATCGCTGCGTGGCCCTTAGTGTATCCGTTTCCTACGATCATGTTTACATCCTTGCCTACTCCCTCTGCTCCAAGTGCTGCCTTAGTGAAGCTTGTAGCCATTGAAAAGAAGTATACGGTTCCGCCGTCCTTAGTCATAAGGATCGAGCTCATCTCAGTGTTTGGAATGTTTACTGTGTTTATGACTATATCAGCCATTTGTCCGTTGGTTACCGCTGCAACCTTCTCCATTACCTCGATAGCATTTGTTGCATCAGCTACTATATATTCGTCTGCAAGGTTTGCTGCCTTCGCTCTTTCGATGGTCTTCTCCCTGCTTCCGATACATATTACCTTACCTGTTACTCCTGCTCTTTTCTTTGCTTCATACAGACAAAGCATACCTGATTTGCCTGTTCCGCCAAGAACTACTACTGTATCTCCAGGCTTGACCAGCTTTGCGGTCTGTGCCGGAGCTCCTGCTACGTCAAGGACTGAAAGTGCAAGTGTCTCAGGCATATCGTCCGGAAGTACAGCATATATCCCTGATTCGAAAAGTATTGCCTTACCCTTGATGTCCACTTGGTCGATATCCTTTCTGACTTCAAGGAACTCGTCTATCCTAAGCGGCGTAAGGGAAAGTGATACCAGTGTTGCGATCTTGTCTCCTACCTTAAGGTCAGTTTTACCCTCCAATGCAGGGCCGATCTTCTCAACGATCCCGATAAGCATTCCGCCTGATCCTGTTACAGGGTTTTGGTGCTTTCCTCTCTCTGCTACGATCCCCGCCATAATCTTTTTGATCTCTTCTATGTCTCCTCCTGCCTGCTCCTTGATTTGAGTGAAGCTTGCTGAGTCTACGTTAAGTGTCTTAACGTCGATAAGTATTTCGTTGTCGTAGATCTCCATGTTGTTGTCGATCTTAAATGCCGGTTGCGGAAGAACACCCTTTGGCTCGATTACCCTGTGTGTTCCGTATGGATTTCCTATTCTCATAATATTCCTCCTCCTGGTTTAAAAGCTTTTCCTTGCTATTAGCTTTCCTGCTATGCTTATATAATTAATGCAAATATCATGCCAATAGAAAGATTGTTAAAAAAATGGCTTGTATAGCCATTTCCTTGATCACATGCAGGGAAAAGGTATTCCTTGTGCCGATTATTCGGCGTTTGGTGCAAACAAAAGCCTGAAATATGAACACTTCAGGCTATACTATGCTGTACTTTTGAAGCTTGTATTGAAGGGTTTGCCTGGGGATCTGGAGAAGCTCTGCAGCGTGAGTGATGTTTCCATCGGTCTGCTTCATTGCCTCCTGCACCAGTGATTTCTCTGTTTCCTCCAATACCTGGTTAAGTGCAAGGTTTATCCTTCGCTTTTCCTTCCTGCCCTTGGCCTTTCGGACCTTTGGCGGCAGATGCTCAAGATCGATAACATCCACATCGTAGATGCTCATTATCCCCTCTATAAGGTGCTCCAGCTCCCGTACGTTTCCCTCCCATGGATAGTCCAGGAATTGGTTTAGAGCTCTTCTCGATATCCCCTTAGTGCTCTTTCCCAACTTCATGTTGAATTTTTCTATGAAGTGGTTAGTGAGTACCTCGATGTCTTCCTTCCTCTCCTTTAATGGAGGGATCTCAAAGCTTATTACGTTCAGGCGATAGTAAAGGTCTTTTCTAAGCTGTTTCTTCTCAATGGCTTCCTCCGGAGAAACGTTGGTTGCAGCTATTACCCTTACATCGACGTTTTTGATCTTTGTACCACCGACACGCCTGATGTTACCGTCCTGAAGGACGCGTAGAAGCTTTGATTGCAGCTCCAGAGGCATTGAGTTTATCTCATCAAGGAACAGAGTCCCTCCGTCTGCCAGCTCGAATAGCCCGGGCCTGTCCTCAGCACCGGTAAAGCCTCCTTTTGTGGTACCAAAGAGTATTCCTTCCAAAAGGTTGGATGGAAGGGCAGCACAGTTTTGTGTTATAAAGGGATTGTGTCTTCTCTTGCTTCCATTATGGATCGAATGGACGAAAAGCTCCTTCCCCGTACCGGTGTCCCCTGATACAAGCACAGGCACATCCCCCTCGGCAGCCCTCTTTGCAAGAGCCTTCAGACTCCTTATCTCCTTGCTCTCACCGACTATGTCATAAAACGTGAATCTGGCTGACTCCCTCGCCTGGTCCGATTTTTTGTTCCCTGAATACAGCTGGTTTTGCAGGTCAACGATTTTTTCTGAAAGCTCCCTTACCTGTGTGATATCCTTGGAAATCTCTATGGCTCCCAGGATCTTCCCCTTGCTTTTTATTGGTATTGAGGAGTTTATTGTTGTGATCTTCTCCCCCTTGTAGTTAAGAAATGTCTGCTCCTTTTTAAGTATGGGAACACCGGTCCTTATAGCGGTAAGCATGGTGCTGGTCTCCTCGTCCAAAGAGGGGTATATCTCAAGCAGATGCTGTCCTACTGCCTTTGCAGGGTCAACTCCGTCTATTCTTTTGGCAAAGTTGTTGTAATATACTATCTTTCCAGCGGCATCGATTATATGTATCCCTTCGTCCAGATAATCCATGATCTCAGTCATGTTTTCCTTGAAAAAAAGCTCCTTCATAATGACCTCCAGTTCGTAATTTCAATTGACGATTGACGATTGACACCCAAAACTGTCAGCGCTTGATTTTCGGCGCTTGACGCTTAAAATTCGGCGGAAATACTTCCGCCTTTATGCCTTCATTATATCCGAGAACTGTCCATATTTCAATACGAAAAAGGCTGCGGGCGATCGCAGCCTATGGTCTTACTTCATCAATTCTGAAACTGTATCAAGGAGTATTTGTGGAAGCACTCCGAAGGAGTAGCCCATCTCAACTCTTTCTGTGAACTTATGGGCATCCTTGCCAAATGGCCCTATGTTTACGACAGGAAGGTTCAATTCCTGCATTTCCTTAATGGGCAAACTGTATTTGACTCCAAAGCCCGGCATGTTCTCCTTCAGGGATTCCACTGCCTTTTCTTCTCTTGGAGCTGCCGCATAGCTAAGGTCTGAGATGTATGGATAGAATTTCTTGTTTACTATATGATATTCATCTCCTGCGTTTGCTATAGCTTTATCCACTGCTGCTATAAGTTTTTTCTCTCTTTCGCTTTCTCCCTTTACATAGATGTGCGGGTAGTATGGAGGGGAGAAGTAGCTTATTACTACCGGGTCTTTGTCTGACCACATGTTGTGTACCATTTCTACTGTCTTCATTGCAAATATCCTGTCGTCTACTGCGGGGTCTTTTAACAGCTCTTTTGAAAGGGCTTCTATTCTTTCGTCTACCTCTGCTCCTCTTTCTGCTTTTACTTTTTCCAGGAGCTCGTTGTAGGACATTACTCTTGCCTTCCATGGCAGTGGCTCGAATGGATAGTTACTTGCTTCTGTGTATTTTTTGTATTGTGCGTTAAGGTCGTCTATTGTTATCTGGAACGCCTTTGTTGCTCCCTTTATCATTTTCTCCATTACCTGGTCGGGTGTGGAGTTGTGGGTTGCGTAGTTAAAGTATACCAGGGAGTGTCTTGCGATCTGTACCGAGTATTCTGTCTTAAGGTCCTGTTGCCTTAGCGTTATTGGAGGAAGTGCTACCTCTCCGTCTGCTATGTCGCAGTATTCCATGTTGAGGTTGAACTCTCTTGTTATCTCGGATGCTATCTGGTTGGGGTCAAGTCCCTTGTATGGCTCGCCTACGTGGGTCTCTTTGCCTGTTATATAGAAGCTTGGCATCAATTTTCCTACTGTTCCTACGTAGATATATCTTGTTTCGTCTCCTACGTATTTTGGTGCTGAGTAGTCTGTGTCTACTACCGCCAGGTAGTCATAGCCTTTTTCTTCTCTAAGCTTTATAAGCTCAGGCACTACTGAAAGCATCCCTGCTGAGTTGCCTTCCTCGTCGCATACTGCTGCGAAGATCAGGTTTCCTTCAAGCTCGTCTGCTTTAGCGGAGAATTCCTCCATCATAACCATGAGTGCTGCCACACCGAACTTCATGTCGAAGATCCCTCTTCCGAAAAGGTAGTTTCCGGATTCAAGGTCAGCCCTGGCTTCCTCTGAAAGCGTTACCTTTCTTAGCATGTCGTTTAATTCAAAGGGCTTTGTGGCATATTCCTTCATGTCGCCGTAGTCGCTTATTCCTACCGTGTCGGTGTGGCCGATGAAGACAAGCGTCTTCTTGTCATTGCCCTTTTTGCCCTCGATGGTAGCAAGGACTGATTTCCTTCCCACTGGGTCGTCGATGGTGTTTACGAATTTAACGTTTTCCGGATGGTTTTTGAAATAATCCATCTCCATGAATTTCTTGAATACAAAGTCTGACACGTTGTTTTCATCAGTGGTTCCGACAACGCTTAAAATACTTGTTAGCTCAACTGCCAGATCCTTGATTTTTGCTGCCATGTCCATACCTCTCTCCTCCTTAGTGTATTATGCTTCCCAATATATCATATTGACTAATTCTTGACAATCCCTATATTGTGCCGGTTTCAAACACAAAGGGTACCTGGTCCTTCATTTTCTCGTATGCAAAATGGAGCTTTTCAGGGTCCTCGAATATCCCGAACACGCTGGCTCCGCTGCCGCTCATAAGGGCTCCAAGCGCTCCGTTTGACATCATGAAGTCCTTTATCTGACCTATTACAGGATTTTCAGAAATTATTGCATCCTCCATCACGTTTGAGAGGTTTTTTGCTATGCAATGAAGCTCTCTATTCTCAATGAAGGATTTAAGCTTATCCATATCGATCCTCTTATCCGTCAGCTTCAGTCTGCTGTAGGCATAGGGCGTTGAAATCTGGATACCTGGGTTTGCAATAAGCATCGGTATACCCGCTAACGGCTTAAGGGGCGTCAGTCTTTCGCCTATCCCTTCAGCCAGGGCAGTTCCACCCATTATGCAAAATGGAAGGTCGGCTCCTATCTTAAGGCCTATTTCCATCATCTCCTGCATTGTGAGCCTTAGGTCCCACATTCCGTTAAGTGCCTTTATCACGGCTGCTCCGTTTGTGCTGCCTCCAGCGAGGCCTGCGGCTATGGGGATCCTCTTTTCTATCCTTATCCTGAGCCCGACTTTTGTACCCGTAAGCTTTGATATCTCCTCCCAGGCCCTGTAGGCAAGGTTGGATCTGCCAAGAGGCACCAGGTCATTGTCGCAGCTGATTGATACCCCATCTTTTCCCTCGCTTATAAGAAGCTGGTCGGACAGGTCGATCTGCTGCATTATAGTCTTTATTTCGTGGTATCCGTCTTCTCTTTTATAAAGAACATCCAGGGCAAGGTTTACCTTTCCATAGGCTGTAATTTCTGTTTTCAAATGAATCTCTCCCAAGTAAAGCCTTGTTATATTCAACAAGGCTAATTATACCATAATTAGTGTTCTGTCCAAATGTTTTTACATAACAAAACCTGCCCCAGGGGCAGGTTCAAGTTATGATATCTTTATTAGTCTGTCGGTTTCGTCGCAGATTGTCACCTCAACGGTAGATGTAAGTACATCAGAGTAGGTGTAGGAAACCATCCTTGTGCTGTCGTACTGATTACAAATCCTTACTACAAAAAGGTTGGGATAAGCAGATTCAAGTACTCCCTCTTTCACTGTTGTCTTCTTTCTACCTCTGTTGGCTCTAAGAATTACTTTTTTGCCTATGCATCCCTCTAAGTCTTTCCTGATCTGAGCAACACTATTCATACTTGCCGAGAACCACCTTCCATTTTTTTCTCCCAAACTCTGGGGACAGAAGGAGTGTGTTAGGGACACTCATCATGATATGATTGTAGCACAAAAATATGGTCCTGTCAAGTAAACGAATTATTATACTATTATACCCTTGCAATGTCAATTATCCATCAAAATAAATTATTTTAAGAAAAATTAATAGATTTTTGACAAAATTGCTGTCATTTACTCGCTATTAGCTGCTATCTTATTGAGATCCCTCCACGTTGGTCGGGATGACAATACAGGCAGAAAGGTGAACCAATTCATAATTCACAGAGCACAATTCACAATTTAATCGTCTCCCTGTCATCCCGAGCGTAGTCGAGGGATCTAATCTATTAACTAACAGCGAATAGCCAGCAGCTAATAGCTTTCTACTTTCAACCTTCTACCAACTACTAACGCTTATCGCATAACGCATATCGCTTACTTACAGCCTCAAAAGTATCGATGCGATCCCGAAATACACCATCAGTGCTACTGCATCTACGACTGTGGTAATCAGCGGAGCTGCCATTATGGCAGGGTCCATTTTAAGCTTTTTGGCAGCTATTGGAGCAATGCTTCCTACCATTTTAGCGATTATGACCGTGACAACAAGAGTCAGGGAAACAGTAAGAGATATTCTGAAATCAGCTTCTGTGAAAAGCATAAGCCGTCCGAAGTTAACTATAGCTAAAACTAACCCAACCAGGATACTGACGCGAAATTCCTTCCATACAACCCTTAATGCATCGGACATCTCTATTTCTCCAGTTGCCAGACCACGGATGACAAGAGTCGAAGCCTGGGATCCGGAGCTTCCGCCGGTATTCATAAGCATTGGCATAAATGCTGCAAGGATGACCGCTGAGCTTAAAAGCTTCTCGTAGCTTGCAATTATCCTGCCAGAAATAGTTGCAGTGACCATAAGTGCCAATAGCCAGACTACTCTTTTCTTGGATAGTTCAAATACACCTGATGTCAAGTATGGTTCCTCAGACGGCGCCATAGCTGCCATCCTCTGGAAGTCCTCTGTTGCTTCCTGCTCCATGACATCCATTATGTCATCGACGGTAATAATACCAGTGAGTCTGTGCTCCTTGTCGACAACTGGAATTGCAAGGAAGCCATACTTCACGAATACTGAGGCTACAGTTTCCTGGTCATCATGGGTCTCTACAAATATTACCTCATCCTCCATCAGATCTTCTATAAGAGCATTTTCATCGGATACGACGAGAAGCCTTAAAGACACTATGCCCTCAAGCTTTCTGTTCTTGTCGGTCACATAACAGGTATAGACCGTTTCCTTCGAAAGGCCGGTCTCTTTGATATGAGCCATCGCTTCCTTGACTGTCATGGTTTTGCGAAGTTCAACGTATTCTATTGTCATTATGCTTCCAGCAGAATCAGGAGGGTACTTCAGAAATTGATTGATCAGCTTTCTTTCCTCGCTGCTGGATTGCATAAGGATCTTATTTACTATGTTTGCAGGCATCTCCTCAAGAAGGTCGATCATGTCGTCGAAGAACAGCTCATCCAATATGAAGTTGAGCTCCTTGTCAGTCATGGCATTTACGAGATCCCTTTGCTGCTCGATAGAAAAGTGGGCGAAGACCTCTACTGCAAGGTCTTTTGGCAGCATACGGAATATGAGAAGTGCTGTGTGAAGGTCTAAATCGTCAAGTATCTCAGCAATGTCGACCTCGTTCATCTCCTCCAGAATTCTTTTCAGTTGGAGGTATTTCTTTTCTTCAATAAGTTCAAGAATGTTCAGTTCATCCATTCTATTCCTCCTTCTGGATATATTTTAGAAGGAGCTTCTGATCCCTGCGATGATCATGGCTCCATATTTTGTTTTATTACTCGCAGGTAACGGACTTGAGTCCACAATCATCACCTCTTTTATTTTTATTTTATAATTTCTTCTTAAATGTTGAATATTGCTGATGCTATTGAAAAGTAAACTATAAGGCTCAGTGCATCTGCTATCGTCGTTATCAATGGCCCTGCCATTATTGCCGGGTCAAGCTTTACTTTTTTAGCTGCAATTGGCAGGATCCCTCCAATTACCTTTGCGATAACAACTGCAAAAATTAAGGTAACAGAGACTAATCCAGATACAGCATAACTAGCTTTTTCGATAAATAATAACCGTGCGAAATTAATCACAGCAAGTGTTGTTCCGACCGTCAGTGAGATCCTGAATTCCTTCCATAGGACCTTTGGAGCATCCGTAAGCTCTATCTCTCCAGTTGCAAGCCCACGTACTATAAGTGTAGAGGATTGGCTGCCTGCATTCCCGCTGGTGTCCATAAGCATAGGTAGGAAAGATGTAAGTATGACGACAGAGCTTAACACATTCTCATAATTTGTTATGATAGCCCCTGAAATAGTTGCTGAAACCATCAGTATAAGGAGCCATATTATCCTGTGTTTGGCCAGTTCCACAACCCTCGTTTCAAGGTAAGGAGTTTCTGACGGTGCAATTGCAGCCATCCTTTGGAAGTCCTCGGTTGCTTCTGTCTCCATAACATCCATGATGTCATCTACTGTGATTATCCCTGTAAGCCGTCCCTCTTTATCAACTACCGGTAAAGCAATAAGGCCATATTTTATGAAAATATTGGCAGCCTTTTCCTGGTCGTCATGAGTCTCTACATAAATGATCTCGTCCTCCATCAGGTCTTCAATCAAGGCTGTTTCATCTGAAGTGACCAGGTTTCTTAGAGATACTATCCCTTCAAGCTTTCTGTTCCTGTCAATGACATAACAAGTATAGACCGTCTCCTTCATAAGGCCGGTCTCCTTTATATGTGCCATTGCTTCCCGGACCGTCATGGTCTTCTTAAGCTCGACATATTCGATTGTCATTATGCTTCCGGCTGAATCAGGGGGATACTTAAGGAATTGGTTAATCATATCCCGCTCTTCCTTAGTAGCTCTTGACAGGATCTTGTTGACGATATTGGCCGGCATTTCCTCCAGCATATCTATCATGTCGTCAAAAAAGAGCTCCTCAATAATGTAGTTGAGCTCCTTGTCAGTAATAGAGCTTACGATATCTCTTTGCTTCTCAATTGAGAAGTGCGCAAAAACCTCTACTGCAAGGTCTTTAGGCAGCATGCGAAAGATTAGGAGAGCAGTGTGAAGATCGAGGTCATCAAGTATCTCAGCTATGTCGACCTCGTTCATCTCCTCCAGGATTTTTTTTAGCTGGAGGTATTTTTTTTCTTCGATAAGTTCAAGAATGTATATTTCATCCATTCTATCCCTCCTCCCATATTTAGTTTTGGGGGGAGCCTACGGTCAGAGTGGTGACCATGGCTCTGTATTTTTTTTTGCAACTGTCAGGCAAAGGGCTCGAATCCATAATCATCACTTCCTTTCATAATTTGAACTTAACCTGTTTTTATTATAGCACAGAGGAAATAGTTGGCAAGAGTTAGTACAGTTAATAGTGAATAGTGAACAGTGAATAACAAAAATATTTTAGAGGGTAGTAAGTAGTAGGTAGTTGTTAGTTAAAGAAAAAATTTCCAGGGGTGAGGGACTAGGGGTTAGGACAAAAACACTAACGACTTGCGCTTATCGCTTAACTCCTCCACTATTCACTATAAGTCGCTCCATACGGGCTCACGATGAAGCCTCTGCGTATCCAGTTATTGGTGTAGTCTATGGTAAGAACATTGTACTCCTCTGCGACCTTGTTCTCGATCGCTAGTGTGATTCCTTTAATTTGAATTATCATATCATCATTTTTTGGCTCATCCAGAGTCATTCCAAACGATGGTCCACTTCAGCCACAGCCTGCAAGAAATACTCTTGGAACGCTATTTCCCTTGATCTTTGATACAGCCTTTTCGATCTCTTTTTTTGCGGAGCTGGTCAGAGTTATTTCCATGGTAAACCTCCAAATTTGTTTGAAATTCAAATGGCCATTGGGCAAATGGCCATTGGGGACGGTCCTTTTTGGCTGAAATTGTTGGGATAACAAGACAATTCCAGCCAAAAAGGTCCGTCCCTCGTGGCTGAAGCTTCGTCCCTCGTGGCTGAAAATAAAAAGACAGGCGTGATTTGCCTGTCTTCATAGTAATTATTAGCAGCTTGAAGCAGCTACTCCATCTGGATATACTGAGAATCCTCTTCTCAGCCAGTTGTCGCTGAAGTCTACTGTAAAGCTTCCAAAGTTTTCTGTAAGAAGATCCTCAAGAACAAACTTGAATTCTCCTTCTTCTACTTGTATGTCATCATCTTTTAGCTCATCCAGAGCCAATCCAAAGGATGGGCCGCCTCAACCATAGCCTGCGATATAGATCCTCAATAGCTTATTCTCATTCTTTTTATTTGCCAGGACCTTTACCAGTTCCTCTTTGGCAGTATTGGTTATATCGATTTTCATTCTATTCCTCCTCCAATAAATATACCCCTATACGGTATCTTATATTATTCTACAATATACATTACCCTTAGTCAATAGATTATTTAAATCTGTTCCCAGGGATTATCAAATCAACTATCCCAAGCACTAGTGCTCCTAATAATGCACCCATAATAGAAATTGAAAAGCCATCGACTATATACCTGGTAAGGTACAGAATAACAGCCGTCAGAAGAAACCTGAAACTCCAGCTCCAAAGGGTGAAGCCTTTACCCCTATGAACTCGACAGCTCCCCAGCTTAGAAGTCCTACGACCACAGCTGCTATTAGCAGAGTCCCGAATCCCCCGGAAATTGAGAACCCTGGAGTAAGCCATGCTGCAATTCCAAGTACAACGGCGGACACAAGTATCTTGACTAAGAGTGAAAACAAACCTTTTCTTTTCATTCTCACACCTCCTGTACTTATCTATATCCTGATTGGATAGCTGCTAAACATCTGCAGCTTGTGTTAAAAAATTGACTAAAGTATTTTCAAAAAAGCAAAAAATCCTGTAGCAATTATAATATTTATATGCTACTATAATCCTATGAATTAAAAGGAGGGATGAAGCATGGAAATTAAAAAGGATATGCTTATTGGTGAGCTTATTAGAAAGAAGCCTGAAGCTATAGAGATTCTATTAAGATTCGGCATGGGTTGCGTTGGATGTCCATCCAGCCAAATGGAAAGCCTTGAGGAAGCAGCAATGGTTCACGGTCTTGACCTTAACAAGCTTATGGAGACTCTTAACGCTTAATAACAGAAATACTTAGACACAATGAAAGCTGAAGCGATCACGCCTCAGCTTTTTCTTTTTTTGCTATGATTTTAGAAGATTGTCTATCTTTTCCTTGTCGAAGCCTACTACTTCCTGTCCGTCGATAACTATAACCGGAACTCCCATATGTCCCATAGCCATAAGCTCTTTTCTGGCTTCCTTATCGGTCGATACGTTTTTCTCCACATATGAAACACCCTTTTCAGTAAGGTGGTTCTTAGCCAGTGTGCAATATGGGCAAGTGCTGCTTGTATAAACTGTTACTTCATGCATATTTAATCCCCCTTTATATGATCCACAGTTTGATTATACCCCATATGGGTATTTGTGTCAAGTACCTCTCAGTTTATGATACCCACACGATCAGGAAATTAAACCAGCATACTTTAGTGTAAGTCACCAAAAACCTTGCCATAAGCCTGTTTAATATATTCGTCAGAAGCAAATCCCGTGAGCTCTATGTATGCCCCGATCGTGTCCATGTTTTCTATCTTTGAATTTCCAAGCTCATTATTTATATCATTGACGGGCATTTAATAGAATCTCTTGTTGCCATCCTTCTCTTTTTTTTGCAGTCAGTGATGAATTAACACCACTGACTTTTTGCTTTTTCTATTGTTCATTGTTCATTGTTCAAATTGTGAATTGTGAATTGTGAATTGTGAATTGTACATTGTGAATTACAGCTTCGGCAGTTCCCTTGCAAGCCTTACATAGTCCTCCAGCGCCAGGTCCTCACCCCGCACCGTCTCGTCTATGCCTGCACGGACCAATGCAGCTCTAAGCTCGTCCTTGTCAGCCTCAAGGCCATAGGTTGACAGTGCGTTTATCAGAGTCTTTCTTCGTTTGGAGAATGCTGCTCGAACAAGCTTAAAAAAGCTTTCCCTGTTGGTATCCGGAAGCTCGTCCTTGATCGTGAGTCTGATTACCGAGCTGTCTATCTTAGGCTGAGGCATAAATACTGTCTTATGGACCTTCAATATGATCTCAGGCTTAGTATAGAAGCTTACAAACAGGGTAAGAGAGCCGTAGTCCTTGGTGTCCGGCCTTGCAACCATTCGATCTGCCACTTCTTTTTGCACCATGACGCTTATAGATTTGAAAGGCAGCTCCTCCTCAAGAAGTCTTCCAATTATCGGCGTGGTAACATAGTACGGCAAATTGGCGACCACTTTAACGGGGCCGCCTCCAAGCTTTTCATCGATTATTTCCCTCAAGGGGAGCTTAAGGACATCTCCATATACCACCTCGACATTATCGTAGGGATAAAGGGTCTCCTCAAGTATGGGCTTAAGCCTGTTGTCAAGCTCTATGGCAACAACTTTTTTTGCATTGAGGGCGAGCTCCTCTGTAAGAGTCCCCATGCCCGGGCCTATCTCGAGAACATAATCGTCCTTTGTGATACCGGCACCTCTTACGATCCCTCTTACAATGTTGCCGTCTATCAGGAAGTTTTGTCCAAGGCCCTTGGAAAAGGTAAAGCCGTGTCTGTCAAGAACCTCTCTGACCTGCTTTGGGGAATACAGTCTTTTATTCTCCATCCTCATCGATCCTTTCCATGGCCCTTATAAATTCGTCTCTGGTTACCCCAAGGTGGTTGAGCCTTTTTAGTATCTGCTTTCCGTTGCAGTAGCCGATCCCAAGTATCTCTCCAAGCCTCTCACGCCTTTCGCTTGAGCCCTTTCCACCTGCAAGGTTGAACATGAGGATGTCCTCCCAGTCAAATGTATCAACCTTCTCAACATTATTTGGCCTTGCTTTCTGTATGGCTTCACGGATATCGTCAGGTGTTGCGTTTTCAACTCCGACGTCTCCCTTCTTAAGGGCTTTCCCCTGTGGAAGGAAGGCGTGCTTGCAGTTGGGGATGTGCTTTGAAAGGTCCTTTCTGATCCTCTCTCCTCCGAAGTCCGGATCGGTAAGGATAATAAGCCCTCTCCTTTCCTGGAGGGACTTCAAGGTCCTTATTAATGACTTCCCATAGCCAAAGCCGTTGGTTGCGATTACCTCGCACTCAAGGGCGGCTTTAACTGCGGTTATATCGTCTCTGCCTTCTACTACGATTACTTCCTTGATCATCAAATCTTTCCTTCCTGTTATGGCAGCCTGAAGAATCTCCTGGCATTATCGGCAGTTGCCTTTGCAAGCTCCTCTACTGGCATTGCCTTTATCTCTGCTATCTTCTCAGCCACCAGGTTCACCAGCTTTGGCTCGTTCCTTTTGCCTCTGAAGGGCTCAGGTGTCATGTATGGACAGTCGGTCTCTATCATAAGGTTTTCAAGTGGAATGACTGAGGCAACCTCCCTCGGTACTCTTGCATTCTTAAAGGTGACTGCTCCTCCAAGGGCAATGTAGAATCCAAGCCTTGCATAATCCATTGCCATCTCCGCGCTTCCTGAATAGCAGTGCATAAGGACCTTCAGCTTCCCGTCAGCTGCAGCCTCTTTAAGGATGTCATAGGTCTCCTTGGCGGCATCCCTTGTGTGGATAACGACGGGAAGACCCAGCTCCTTTGCAAGCTGGAGCTGAGCCTTGAACCATTTTCTCTGTATATCCCTGGGTGAATTATCGTAGTAAAAATCCAGCCCGATCTCACCTATTGCCACGACCTTTTCCTCTTTGGCTATCTCCCTCAACCAATCAAGACCATCCTCCTCAAGCTCGCTGGCTGAATGGGGGTGGACTCCGGCTACGGCATATATATTATCGTATTTCCTTGCAAGCTCAAGGGTCGAAAGGCTTGATTCCTTGTCAGCACCGATATTAATGACCACATCGACGCCGTCTTCCCTAAGGCTTTCAATTACATTCTCCCTGTCCTGGTCGAACCTTGGGTCGTCCAGGTGGGCGTGACTATCTATAAACATATTTCCTCCTTATGAGATGGATGAACCATCTGCAATATCCTCAAGTGTTGACAAAAGGGTCAGGTTGCCGTCTGCATCCTCAGCAGCCATGATCATCCCTCTCGATTCAACTCCTCTAAGCTTTACAGGCTTAAGGTTTGCCACTACTATGACCTTCTTGCCAACAAGGTCCTCTGCCTTGTACCATTGCTTTATCCCGGATACTACGGTGCGGATCTCCTCTCCTACCTTCAGGGTAAGGACAAGGAGCTTGTCGGCCTTTGGATGATCCTCGCATGCAATTACCTTGGCGACCTTAAGCTGAACCTTTGCAAAGTCGTCAATGGTTATCTCCTCAACAGGCTCCACTTCGACAGGAGCCTCCGGCTTTTTCTCCTCGGATTTAGTCTCCTTCCTGGCACCAGTCCTCTTCTCGATCAGCTTATTGTTTGCTGTATTCAGTCTTTCAAGCTCAACCTTTATATCAAGTCTTGGGAAGATAATACCTCCCTTTTGAAGCTTTGTTCCTTCCTTAAGAAATCCCCAGGTCTTTGCATCCTCCCAGTTGACTGCTCCTTCTACTCCAAGCTGTTTTCTTATCTCGTCTGAGGTCCTAACCATAAACGGCTGGATCAGGATCGATACTATCCTCAGGCTCTCAGACAGGTTGTAGAGAACCGTATCAAGTCTTTCTGTGTTGCCGTCCCTGGCGAGGATCCATGGCATGGTCTCATCGACATATTTGTTGGTCCTTCTTATGAGCTTCCAAATCTCCTCAAGTGCATTGGAGAAATTAAGCTTGTCCATCAATTCTTCAACTTTGCCGGCTGTTTCCGTGGCCTGGGTGATAAGGGTCTGATCCAGCTCCTCAACGGCCTTAGGTGAAGGCAGGATCCCGCCGTTATACTTCTCTACCATAGACACGGTTCTTGATACAAGGTTCCCCAGATCGTTCGCAAGGTCCGAGTTAAGTCTTTGAAGGAACTTCTCTCTTGAGAATGAGCCGTCCTGTCCAAAGGAGAATTCTCTCATAAGGAAGTATTTGAAGGCATCTATGCCGTAAAGCTCAATTATTGGCTCAGGATATATAACATTGCCCTTTGATTTTGACATTTTGTCGTCCTCAAACAGGATCCAGCCATGGCCAAATACTTTTTTGGGAAGGGGAAGGTCAAGAGCCATCAGGATCGCTGGCCATATTATGGTGTGGAACCTTACTATTTCCTTTCCTACCAGGTGTACATCCGCCGGCCAGAACTTGTTGAAGTTGGTTTCATCCTCTGTGCCGTACCCAAGGGCTGTAAGGTAGCATGAAAGTGCGTCTATCCATACGTACACCACGTGCTTCTCGTCGAAGGGCACCTTTATTCCCCAATCGAAGCTGCTTCTTGATACGCTAAGGTCATCCAATCCGTCCTTGAGGAAGTTGTTTATCATCTCGTTCTTCCTGCTCTCTGGCTGGATGAACTCCGGATTGTCCTCGTAGAGCTTTAGTAGCTTGTCTCTGTACTTTGAAAGTCTGAAGAAGTATGCCTCCTCCTTGGCAAGATGGGTCTCTCTGCCGCAGTCCGGGCATTTGTTGCCGTCTACCAGCTGGGAATCGGACCAGAAGGACTCGCAGGGCGTACAATAGGCTCCCTCGTATTGGTCCTTATATATCTCGCCCTTGTCATATAGCTTCTTGAATATATCGGCTATGGCTTTCTCGTGCTTTGGATCGGTGCTCCTTATGAAGGAATCGTAGTCGATCTCGAGCATATTCCAAAGTACCTTTATGTCGGCAACTATTTTGTCAACGTAAGCCTGGGGACTCATTCCAGCCTGGGCTGCCTTTTCCTGGATCTTTTGTCCGTGCTCATCTGAGCCTGTCGTGAAGAATACGTCATAGCCCTGGAGCTTCTTATAGCGCTTGATGGTGTCAGCGGCAACTGTTGTGTAGGTGTGGCCTATGTGCAGGTTGTCGCTGGGGTAATAGATCGGGGTCGTTAAATAGAAATTTTTCAAAGCTATCATCCTCTCCTTATGGAAAATAAAAAAGCCTCCGGTCTCATAGAGACGAAGGCGACTTCGCGGTACCACTCTAATTATCTCAGGCCTCACGGCATGGATCTCAGCAGGTTTTTAACCTTACATAATAACGGATGTCACCGTCCAGGCCTACATTTCAGCCAGGAGATTCAGGGGCCATGTTCAAGGATCGCCATTGCCCGGATCCCACCATCCCGGACTCTCTTGTAAAGGCATGTGTCCCCTACTCTTCCCGTCGATATCTTTAATTTACGATTAACAAGTATTATAGCGTATTTGAAGGAGGAATGTCAATACAATTCACAATTCACAATTCACAATTTACAATGCACAATTCACAATTTACAATGCACAATTTACAATGCACAATTCACAATTTACAATGCACAATTCACTATTCACAATTCACTGTTCACTATCATTTATTCAGAATATTTCGCCTATGAAGTCAAAAATTTGACAAGCTTAGCTTTTTCGTTTACAATACAGAGACGGTCAAAAATAGTTACAAAAGAGTTACAAATTTTGTAACAAAACGAGGAGGAGAATTATGGACAATAACAGGACCAAAATGGTCGGTAAGGTTAAAGTCCTCTTACTTCTGGCTATAGCAATGACATTATCATTAGGGGTTAACTTCTTCCAGGGAAATGAAGTAAGCCTGAATGTGGATGGCGAGATCAGAAAAATGGTCTCCTATTCATCGACAGTTGAGGAGCTTCTTGAAGAGGAAGGTATCAAGCTCAGAAGGGGCGCAGTCGTAGAGCCCGGTCTGGACGCTTTGATCAAGGAAAAACTTGAAATAACAATCATAAATCCGAAGGATTATACACTCATCATCGGGGATGAAACTATTAAGTTTAGATCCCTGAGCTCAAAGGTATCTGATGTCCTTGCAGACGCAGATATAGCTGTTGGGTTAAAGGATTTTACGAAGCCTTCTCTGGACTCTACCGTCAAAGACGGTGACACGATTGAGTTGTTTAGAGTCGTGGAGGTTCCCAGAGTCGAAGAAGCAGTCATACCCTTTGAAAAGGAGATCATTTCCAACGAACGATTGGACAGAGGAGTGGTCAATGTTCTTCAGGAGGGCAAGGACGGCTTGAGAAGATCACATATCAACGATATTTACGTAAATGGTGTCTTCACATCATCCGTCATGATCAGCGATACCATTCTGGAAGAGCCGGTATCTCAGGTTATTGAAAAAGGGGTCAACAATATAGTGCTGACATCCCGTGGAGAAACCCGCTTTAAGGATACTATGATCCTGGAGGCAACGGCCTACGACCTTTCCTACGCAAGCACAGGAAAGAGGCCGGGAGACCGATACTACGGCATAACCGCCACTGGAACGAGGGCAAGACCTGGAACTGTTGCCGTCGACCCAAGAGTTATACCGCTGGGGACCAAGCTGTACATCCAGTCCCTGGATGGAACAAAGGATTATGGATTTGCTATAGCAGAAGATGTTGGAGGAGCCATTAAAGGCGAAAAAATAGACCTGTTTTTCAATTCGGCAACCGACGTAAGATACTTCGGCCGAAGAGATGTAAAAGTGTATATATTAGATTAGGGAAGGTGCCGCAGCTTGCGGCACCTTTATTCTATCTTCAACTCATATACGTATGTCGTTATCCCTGGGACGCTTATCCCATGGGGATGATTGAACTCACCGTTTTCCCTTACTATCCCGTTCTCATCGAAAAGACACCTGATTTTGATCTCTTCGATATTTCTCTTTCTCTTAGCTTCTATATGCCTTCTCATCACTGCATGGGGCAAAAGACACTCATTCTGATTGGCGTTGTGTATAACCAGAATACAGCCACCGTTGCTTTTTATTGTGTAGGAGAGCATATGGCAGTTGCCGGTGTTCTCAAGGAAGTGAAGCCTGTCTCTAATTTCATCGCCATCGTCGATCCTGAATTCCGGTCTTAGCTTCCTGAAGGCTATCAGGTCTTTAAGGTAGCTGTAAAAATCAAGGTTTTTTTCCTTAAGTGTCCAATCTATTGCATTTATCGACAGGGGAGCATTATAGGTGTTGTGGTGACCTCCCTTGGTCCTCAGGAATTCATTGCCTGCATGGATAAATGGAATGCCCTGTGACAAAAACAATATGCCATGAATAAGCTTATTGTACTTGATATATTCATCCCTTGTCTTTCCGGGAAGGGTCTTTAACAGCTTATCCTGGAGTATGAGATTGTCGTGGGAGTTTGCGTAGTTTATGGTTTCTCTTGCACTGGATGCAAAGCCTATCCTTCCCTCGTCATAGAAGATAGAGCCTGCGATCCCTGTCTCAACGCCTCTTCGTTCGTCCAGATTGCCCTGGGCGAACCCGTTGTGTCTTCCATCGTTGTCTCCCTTTATTGCATTTCTGAAGCTGTCGTTGAATATTGCGAAGCCCTTCCTGCTTTGAGTGCCCCTTGAGGTCGTCTTATTTGAAGGCAGGGTTGTAATTCCTCCCGTCCACGGCTCTCCGTATATCAATATGTCCGGCCTTATCCTTCTGAGCCTGTCAACAGCGAGCTCCATGGTATCTATGTCGATAAGCGCCATCAGGTCGAACCTGAAGCCATCGATTTTGAACTCATTGACCCAGTACTCAAGACTTTCAACTATGAATTCCCTGACCAGTGGTTTTTCGGTTGCCAGCTCGTTGCCGCATCCAGCTCCGTCTGAGAATGTGCCGTCCTGCCTCATCCTGTGCCAGTGTCCTGGTGCCAGTATATGGAAGTTGGAATCCTTTGCTCTGTAGGTATGATTATAAACTACGTCGATAACGACCCTAAGCCCTGCCTTGTGGAGCGCCATTATCAGCGCCTTTAGCTCTCTGATCCTGACACGGGGGTCATATGGGTCAGTTGAGTATGAACCCTCCACTGCATTATAGTGCTCCGGGTCATAGCCCCAGTTGTAGTTGTCATCTCTTAGTCTCAGTTGGGGCTCCTCTCTCACTGTCAAAAAATCGTTGACGGGCATCAGGTGAACGTGAGTAACTCCAAGATCAACAAGGTGGTCTATACCCAATGATCGACCGTTAAGTGTCCTCCCTCTCTCAGCAAAGGCCCTGAAGGTGCCAGGATGCTTTGACCCAAAGCTTTCGTGTGCGGTGAAGTCCTTTACGTGTACCTCATAAAGCACACTGTCGACAGGTTCAATTGGTGCGGGGAGCCGGTGCTCCTTCCAGCCTTCGGGATCAGTATCTGAAAGGTCGATTATTGCTGATCTTTTGGAATTGCAGGATAAGGCAACACTGTAGGGATCTGTCACTTCAAGCCTTCCATCGACAATATAGGTGTAGAATTTCCCTTTAAGGTCTTCCTCCATGGTGATCGAGAACGAACCGTCGTGATCCCTGTTCATGGCATACTCCGTTTTTCTAAGGGAGGAGTGATCCTCATAAATCCTTAATCTGATATCAGTCCTTGTGGGAGAAAATACCCTGAAGGTCGTCATCTCCTTTGAGCAGCTTGCTCCAAAAACCCTCTCTGATGCTATATGTTTTTTGTAGTCCAATTTCCCCACCTCCTAGGATAGCTCCTGCCACATTTTCTTAGCATATATCCCGACAACGGAATCAGATGAAAAATCGGCCAATAGAGCAATGCTCTTCAGCATCCTTCTGCTCCAGCCGTATCTGTCAAGATACCAGCCGGATACCTCATCCATTCCCCTTGCATACTCAGCATAATCTTTGAGCACCAGACTGTGATCGTTGTATTTGATAAGCCCTTCGTTAAGGATCCTGTAAAGGTTGCCGTCGACAAGGTTCTCCCTTCCCAGGAGTGCTTCACAGGCTCTTTTCAGCTCCTTGTTCCTGTAGTACTGCTCCTGAAGCTTGGTATCCCTTGTTTCGTAGTGAAGCTGTGCTTCTTCCTTAGTGGATCCAAAGAGCTTTATGCATTCCTTCCCTGAGTAGCTTTTGATCAGATTATTGGTATCATCTCTGCTTCCCATGGCTATGGCTCCGTTCACCATTGAGGTAAGCCCTCCGAGGTGAAGGCCTCCCTTTGAGGGAACAGTAAGTGATTGAACCAGCTCAATTGCAGGGATCAGAAGCTCGCCCCTCCTTTGGGAAAGATCCTCGATAAAAAGGAGCTTCAGCTTGTCCTTGATCGTGATATCCTTGTTTATCTTGTCTGCCAGCTGGTTTATCAGCCTGATCAGAAGCTTAGAGGTCATATCGTGGCTGGCTGCCCTGCCGCCTATGAATATCACCCTGGGAACGACATCCAGATTTGGTTCATCCTTAAGTCCAAGATACTGGTCGATCACCCACAGCACCTGGAGAAGCTGTCTGTTGTCATCGTTTATATCACGTATGTGACCGTCGAAAAGTGCATAGGGATCCAGAAGTATCCCTTTGGTATCAAATATGGCCTTTGCCAGCGTATTTTTGTTGTCTGTTTTTATTCTCTCAAGAGAGTCCAGAAATGGAGCATCCCCCTTTAACTCATCCAGTTTTTTTAGCTCCCACGGATCAGATATAAACCCTTCTCCAAGACTTTCAAGCAAAAGATCCCTCAATTTGGGATTAGCTGAAAGCAGCCACCTCCTGTGGGAAATCGCCAACGGGTGCCCCAGGGGCGGTCCCTGATAGGCACCAGCCTTTGCTATATTTATCAGTCTTACCTCATTGTCCCAGAGTATCCCTGAGGCTTTTCTGCCCTCCTCCTTAAGCGGGGCTGCATCTGAAAGCTTTGCCAGATAGCGGTGATGGATCTCTTCCAGGATAAGCCACAGCCTTGGAAGAAGCTCCCGGGTCATTGCGCCTTCAAGCTTATTCATGGCTTCCTCTATTGAAGATATCGGCGTGTAATAGAATGCCCTGCTTGTTATGTCCCAGGCCTCATCCCATGAAAGCTTCACATCGTCAAGAAGTATCCTCAACAGCTCAGGTATTGCAAGGAGGAGATGGCTGTCCATCATAAGGAACAGGTAGTGTTCATCCAGAAGGTCTATGGGATTCCCTTTTTCAAGATGCTCTCGCACTATATCCTGCATTGCTCCACTGATGAGAAGGTACTCCTGCTTGAACCTCTGCCTGTTCTTCTCCGGTAAAGAGTTTGAAGGAATAAGCCTTTTGGTCAGAAGCTCATTATCCATAAGCCTGAGTCTTAAGGTCCTGTCATTTCCCCAGCCTGTATATGGAAGATCGTAATATCTTATGTTATGCTCTTCTCCTCCTTTTTGGGTGAAGATAAGGTCTTCGCCTTCCTTGGAGATATCGACAGAACCGCCCATGGTTGTTTTCAGGGCTACAGTGCTTTTATAAAGCCAGTTTTTCCCCCTGCTCCACCAGTTGTCCGGTTCCTCAGTCTGCTCGCCATCCTTTAATCCCTGACGAAAATAGCCCTCCCGATAGAGAAGGCCGTAACCGATCGCACTGTATCCGCAACTGGCAAAGGTATCCATAAGTCCGTTGGCAAGAAGACCCATGTCGTTTGAACCCAAGCCAAGCTCCCTGTCCTCCGCTAAAAGCTCCTCAAGCTCCCTGCCATGCTCCTTCAGCGTTTTATCTATTTCATCATATATCCCAAGGTAATCAAGATTTTTCTGCAGCATAAGTCCCGGCAGGTGCTCCATGGAAAGATAGACGATTATCCTATGTCTTCCCATCTCTCTGTCGGTCTGCCAAATCTGCTTGCCGAGGGTTTCTCTCACGTAGTAGGACAGAGCCCGGTAAAGCTCGCCTGATGCTGCTTCCTCGATTGTGACTGCTCCATGCTGGAAAAGTATCTCCTGAAGCCTCTCACCGATAGTCCTTGCGTTTCCTGTCATGCTATCACCTCTGTAGTAGCAGCTCCTCATAAAGCTTTATATATTTTTCAGAGGACACTGCCCAGTCTGTCTTTTCGGTCATCGCCTGTACAACAAGGCTCTTCCATGTATCTTCATCGTCATAAACGCCGATTGCCTCTTTCAATGAATAAAGAAGCTCATGTGCATTGTAGTTGGCAAAGGAAAATCCTGTACCTTCGCCGGTGTACCTGTTATATGGCTTAACGGTATCCTTCAGTCCTCCTGTCTCCCTGACTACAGGCAGAGTGCCATACCTCATGGCAATAAGCTGTGATATCCCGCAGGGTTCAGCAAGAGATGGCATCATGAATATATCGGATCCTGCATATACAAGGTGTGATTCTCCTTCGTTGAAATATATGTGAGCAGAAAGCCTGTCAGGATATCTCCATTGGAAATGCCTGAACATATCCTCATACTCTTCTTCGCCGGTTCCAAGCACCACTACCTGGACCTCCTCCTGAAGCAGCTCATCCAGGATATATCTTACAAGGTCAAGACCCTTCGTCGCTACAAGTCTTGTTACCATGCCTATTACAGGTACATTCTTATTCTCCGGCAGATCAAACAGTCTCTGTAGTGCCTCTTTGTTAAGAGCTTTTCCCCTTAGATCGTCCTTTGAATAGTGGTAAGGAAGCTTCGGATCTTTTTCAGGATCATATACATCGTAGTCTATACCGTTAACTATCCCCTTAAGCTTCCAATCGTTCTTTCTTATGACCCCCTGGAGATTCTCTCCGTAGAACTCATATCTTATCTCCTCAGCATATGATTCGGAAACTGTTGTCAGAGAATCGCAGTATACGATCCCCGCCTTCATGAAGTTGGCCGCATCGTAGAACTTCAAGCCGTCCTCGTGGAAATATTCATTGGATAGCCCCGCCAGTTGAAGGATCGAGGGAGGAAATACGCCCTGATACTTCAGGTTATGGATAGTAAATACGGTTTTGATCCTCGAGTAAGCTTCATCTCCCCTTGAGTAATCCTTGATGTAAAGAGGCAAAAGTCCCGTGTGCCAGTCGTTGGCATGGACTATATCGACCTTAAGGTCAAGTGCCTTTATCATTTGTGCAATTGCTCTCGAAAAAAACAAGAAGCGTTCTCCGTCGTCTCCCTGTCCGTATATGGTATCTCTGTGGAAGTAAAATTCATTGTCGATAAAGAATGTCTTTATTCCATCCTCTTCTATGGAAAATATTCCAGCGTATTGGTGCCTCCAATCCAGGTCGACGAAGAAAAAGGCCTCCTGCTTCATCCTGTCTCTATAGGTGCTGCTGATCCTCGAATAAAGGGGAAGTACCACAAAAACATCATGGCCCTCCTTTGCAATGGCTTTTGGAAGGGAGCCGGCAACGTCAGCCAGCCCTCCCGTCTTTATATATGGGGCAACCTCAGAGGCTGCGTAAAGGATCCTCATGCCTCATCAGTCCTTTCTCAGTATCTGCTTCTTCTGGACCACATAGGGCATCAGAGAGCTTCCCGCGATACGTATTTCCTCTCCTATTATTGCGTCCTTGTCCAGTATCGAGTTGACCACAAGTGCGTTTTCTCCTATCTCGGCCTTCTGCATGACCACGGAGTTTTTAACGACTGCTCCCTTGCCTATTTTGACACCTCTGAAAATTATGGAGTTTTCTACTTGCCCTTCGATTATACAGCCATTTGCCACCAGTGAATTCTGAACATCGGAGGTCTCGGTATATAGGGTGGATGGTTCATCCTTGGTCTTGGTAAATACGGTTCCCCTTTCGTAGAACAGCTCATGCGCAACATTCTTCTTCAGCAAGTTGAGGTTAGCATCGTAAAAGCTCTTGAGGTTTCTTATGTTTTCAACGTGTCCCCTGAACTCAAAGGTATTTATATTTAGCTTGTCCTTGCCCTTGATCACCGCATCAAGGAGATAGTCGGCATTGCCCTTCTCTATTGATTCCATGACAAGCTTCATAAATACCTCCTTCTTCATAAATCCTGTCTTAAGGAACATGTTGAAGGTTTCCTCTGTCCCCAGATTTATCCCTATATTATCCAATGACCCGTCATCATTTATCGATATTTTATCCGAATTGATGTACTGCCCCCACGGATCCTGCTGTTTTTTATAGAACAGGGTTATATCAGCATCTGTCTCCCTGAAGTACTTGAATGCGGAGGTGAGGTCGACCTTAGCCAAAATATTCGGGTGCACAAGTAGTATATATTTCTCCCGGGCTTGCCGGTAAAAGTCCATTGTTGAGTAGAATTGCGGCACATCCCCAAACCTGTTCAGGGTAAAGTCATGGGTTATGGGGGGAAACAGCATGAGACCGCTGAACCTTCTGTTAAGATCCCAGGGCTTTCCGTCGCCCAGGTGGTCCATTGTGGATCTTATCTTTTCACCTGTGTAGACTGCAATCGTCTTTATGCCGTGGTTTACCATGTTTGAGACAGCAAAATCTATTAGTCTGTAACGTCCTCCAAAGGGGAGCATATATACCGGCCTGTGGATGCACAGTGTACCAAAGTTGTTCTCAATATTTGCGCCGCTGATTATTCCGATGCACTTCTCCATTCTCTCCCCCTCCTATTCCTTGGATATATTTCTATCCGAAACCATGTAGATGCAGTCTTCGTGACCCTGGCCGATCACCTGGCCTGCTTCAACAGTAACTCCCTCAAGGATCACTGCCTTTGATACTTTGGCTCCTGCCTTGATGACGCAATCTGAAAGAACAACAGAGTCCTCTATCATAGCACCCTCCTCAACGATGACATCGCTGAAAAGAATGCTTCTTACCACTTCACCCTTCACATAGCAGCCTTCGTTTACAAGTGAATTCTTCACGATCGCTCCTCTGGCTATATACTGAGGCGGCAGATTTTTGGACCTGGTATATATTCTCCAGTCCTTGTCGTAGAGGTTCAGGGTATTCAGTGGATCCAAAAGGTCCATATTGGCCTCCCAATAGCTTCTTACGGTCCCAACATCCTTCCAGTATCCATCGAACACCCAGGTGTACATCTTCCTCCCTTCGGAAAGCATAAGCGGGAGTACATTCTTCCCAAAGTCGTTGTCGGAGCCTGGATTTGCATCATCTTTTATGAGATAGTCTCTAAGTACCTTCCAGTTAAACATGTAGATCCCCATTGAAGCCAGGTTGTTTTTGGGATTTTCAGGTTTCTCCTCGAACTCGACGATCCTTCCATCAGAATCCACATTTATGATCCCGAATCTGGGTGCCTCATCCCATGGTACCTCCATTACAGCTATCGTGACATCCGCACTCTTTGCCTGGTGCTCCTCCAGAAGATCATTGTAATTCATCTTGTATACATGGTCTCCTGAAAGGATCAGTACATACTCCGGGTCCTGCTCGTCGATATAATCGATGTTCTCAAATACAGCATTGGCCGTTCCTGTGTACCACCTTCCCCCATCCTCCGAGGTAAATGGAGGCAATACCCTTAAGCCTCCGACATTTCTGTCATAGTCCCAGGATGATCCTATTCCTATGTGTGAATTCAGCAAATATGGCTTATACTGGGTCAGGATACCTATATTGTCGATCCCTGAGTTGGCTGCGTTGCTGAGAGCGAAGTCTATTATCCTGTATTTCCCTCCAAAAGGAACCGCTGGTTTGGCTATTTTCCTTGTGAGGGCTTTCAACCTTGAACCCTGTCCGCCTGCAAGCAGCATTGCCACAACCTTGTTCTCAATCATAATTGTTCCCCCCTGTCTTGTGTTCGTTTTGAGGCTTCCTGTCAAGCTTAAGATATATTGCAGCCAATGGCGGCAGGTCGATCCTTATGCTAAGGTCTCTGCCGTGGAAGGACTCGGGTTTTGCCTTATATCTCTTTACCCGCTCCGTGGAACCGCCATACCTCTTGTGGTCGCTGGTAAGTACGGTTCTGTAGGTCCCTTCCTCCAAAACCCCTATTGGATAAGCCGGTCTTGGAACCGGTGTGAAATTAAATATGCATATAAGCCTTTCTCCGGCTTTGTCCAGTCTCTCGAAGGATATTATGCTCTCCTGAGAGTTGGAGTGGTCGATCCACTGAAAGCCGTCGTAGGTAGTATCCAGCTCATATAGTGTTGTCTCATCCCTATAAAGCCCATTCAGATCAGATACGAACTTCTGCATCAGCTTATGTGGCTCCAGATCCAGTAGCTGCCATTCAATTGATTCATACTCTCTCCACTCAAGGAACTGGGCGATCTCATTTCCCATGAACAGAAGCTTTTTCCCTGGATGTGCAAACATATACTGGTATAGCAGCCTGAGATTCGCAAACTTTTGCTCGTAGCTGCCCGGCATTTTTTCCACCATGGACTTTTTGCCGTGGACCACCTCGTCGTGGCTGAAGGGGAGTATGAAATTCTCGGAGAATGCATACATCATAGAAAAGGTAAGCGCTCCATGGTGATCCTTTCTGTAGATTGGATCGAGCGCCATGTATTTCAGGATGTCGTTCATCCAGCCCATATTCCACTTGAAATTGAAGCCCAGTCCGCCCTCGTCTACGGGGTGGCTGACCTTCGGCCAGGCTGTGGACTCCTCCGCGATCATCATGGTATCCGGGTAATGCTTGAAAACGACGGAGTTCAGTCGTTTTATAAACTCGATGGCCTCAAGGTTCTCTCTTCCTCCGAAGCTGTTCCTTATATCTTTTCCTCCAAAATCCAGGTAAAGCATATATGCAACGGCATCCATCCTCAGGCCGTCAATGTGGTAGTAGTCGTGCCAGTACATTGCGTTCGAAATAAGGAATGAAAAGACCTCAGGCTTGGTATAGTCGAAGTTGAGAGTCCCCCATTGCTCGTTTTCGGCTTTGGCTTTGTCCAGGGACTCGAAAAGGTATGTTCCGTCAAACCTTGCAAGACCATAGTCGTCCTTGCAGAAGTGAGCAGGTACCCAGTCCATGATAACGCCAATGTCGTTCTGGTGGCATTGGTCTATTAAAAACATAAGGTCTTTGGGAGTCCCGAAACGGCTGGTGGGTGCGTAATAACCGGTTATCTGATAGCCCCAGGAGGCATCGAGCGGGTGTTCAGAAAGCGGCATGAATTCTATATGGGTGAAACCCATTTTCTTAACATATTTAACAAGCTCCCTTGCAAGCTCAATATATGAAAACTGGATATTTCCTTCTTTCTGCCTCCAGGAAAGCAGATTTACCTCATATATCGAAATAGGTCTCGTGTAGAGCTTTTTGCCTCTCTTTTTCATCCATTCCCTGTCGTTCCATTGGTAACCTTTTATGTCAAATATCTTCGAGTCAGTGAGAGGCCTTGTATCCATGTGAAAACCGAAGGGGTCTGCCTTCATGAGGACCTCTCCGTCCTCTGCGATTATTCTGTACTTATACTTGTCGTACTCTTCGGCTGTCGTTATTATTATCTGCCACAGACCGCTTGTGCCTATCCTTTTCATGGGCAGGCTGACGCTGTCCCACTGGTTAAAATCGCCCACAAGAAATACCTCTCTCGCCCTGGGAGCCCAAACTGTGAAACGGTGTCCTTTTTTTCTTCCCTTTTTATATGGATGAGCTCCCATGAATTCATAGGCTCTGTAAAAGGTGCCCTCATGGAACAGGTACGCATCCATTTCTCCTTCCTCTATGTAGAAATACTCATTTTCCGCCAAGACTCCTGCCTCCCTTCTGATCTGTGGTACATCGGTCAATCACAATTATTGCAACAAAGGCGGTAGATCTACCGCCTTTCGGATATCCGGATAAAACCTTCAGCATTACAGCTCATCTGAGGTTTTCTCTGATTTTATATATCTATACCCCAAAAATGTCTCTTCTTTTCGGATATAGTTCTTTTTTGCCAGAAGCTTCAACTTTTCTTCCAGCCTGTCACGGGTCATCGTAATCCCGGTTTCCCTTTCCAGCTCCATGATAACATGAAGCATGTCTGTCTCACTTATTGGGAGCTTATTGATAATCATATCAAGATATTTGTCGTCATCCTCCCTGGTCCTCTGAAGCAGCTCATCAAACGGGTTCAATGTATGAGGACTGGCGCTGTAGGCTGCCCTTATCCTTGCAAAGGTAGTCCTTCCAAGCATCGCGGATGAAATGAACACGTCTCCGGTCCTAAGATATGGCAGCCTCTTGGCCTCCTCCGGTGTAAGGTCTGTTTCCTCCCTTATCGTGTCTATATCCGAGGCTCTTACTGTTCTGAATATAAGCTTGGTATTAAGCTGTGCTGTGACTGTCTCATCCAGAAGTGTCGGCCTTTGGGTCGCAAGCACCAGAAAAACCCCATACTTTCTTCCTTCCTGTGCGATTTCCTTGATTATAGATTTCGAAGGGGACTCATAGCCCTTGGGTGCGAAGTTGTGGGCCTCGTCGGTCACAAGTATAAATGGAGGGAAAAAGTCTGTGGGCAGCTTTTTATACAATGCGTCCTTGTAGTCTCTTCTTTTGTGATAAAGATTGTTCAGTAAATATGTCCCGTATACCTGAAGTATCCTTGTGCTTCCCTGGATCACGACCAGCTTTCCGTCCTGGAGGCCCTCCTCTATTGCCCGGCTGTCCTTTGAGAATATGCCCTCGTTATGGAGCCTTCGAAGCCTCCAGAGCACTCCCCGAACCGAGGAATAAGGACAAGACTTGTCATAGGTGTTGAACAGATTTCTTCGTTCAGTCCACGCCTTCCTCTCCTCACCATCGGAGTCCCTGATCCTTGCTTCAAGCTTTTCAAGAGAGCCCTCCTCCTGAGCCTCTGAGAGCATTTGCAGCTTCTGGGAAAAGCTGGTGTAGGATTCTCTGCGGCCGAAGAGGACATCGACTACGTTGTTCATCGCATCGGTCAAGGTACTTGCTGCATCCAGTAGGTTCTTAAGGTCGCCGGCAGTAAGGTCCTCGAACTTTACACCTGTATGGGTCCCGACCTGATAACATCGGAAGGACTCCTCAAAGTCAAGGTGCCTTTCTGTGAAATAGCCAGGGAGCTCAGAAAAGTCCATCTCGTAGTGAGGATCGAGGACGAGGGTCGGTATGCCCTTAAGCATTATCTCCTCAAGAAGCACCCTCAGTCCAAAGGATTTGCCTGAGCCTGAGCCCCCGAATACTCCTATGTGGGGATAGTGGTGCATTGACCTGATATCCATTATAAATGGAAGCTCTCTTTGTGACTGGAGCCCTTTTTCCTCAAAGGTATACATCAGATCGCAGAATTCCTCGTCCATATCTACAGCTACATCGTCAGTGTTTCTTATGACGCCCACGACAAGGCCTTTTTCTGGCGGGGTCTTAAGCATAAGCTCCCGAACCTCCTCAAACCTTGGGATGCGGGCATCAGATCCTGTTTGCACGGGGTAGAGGGCTTCATTCAGAAGTCTTACCTTTGCAATATAGATCGTATCCTCATCCACGTCGTAGCCGAGGGCCTTCAGGCTTTCGAGGACGGCGGCATCTACAAAATCCCCGTAGATGTTCAAGGGAATATATCTGTTGAAGGTTCTGGCCTCTACGACCTCTCCCATAAGATCGCCCTGGAAGGGGTCCTGGATTATTAGAAACTCGTTGATCCTGAAGTTTCGCTCCTTTGAGCCAATATAAAATTCCTGCTGGGTTGTTATTCCTACGACTTTCAATGGTTGGACCTCCCCTAATTCAATTGGATAATTGACAATTGACGATTGACAATTAAATTCACAATTCACAGTGCACAATTCACAGTTACAAGCGGTAAGCGTTAGCAAATTAAGATTCCTCCACTTCGGTCGGAATGACATAAACCTAACCCCTGGTCCCCAGTTCCTATCCCCTACTACCGCATAACGCTTCTAATTGTCAATTGTCCATTGTCCATTGTCCATTGTCAATTGTCAACTCCTCTTATCCCTTTCCGACACGAAGTACCTCTCATAGATCCCCCTGTCCAGGTAGCGCTCCATAAGAGCCTTCATCATATCGTCGGAGATCTTGACCTCCTTGTCTACAATGTCGAGCCACAAGGGCACTCCTCTGCTGTTCTCAGGAGTAAGGGTCAATACAAGCCTTGCCATTTCCTCAAGCTTTTGAGACTGGCTTTCGATCATATCTATGCCTATTACCATTGGATATAGCGAGCTCCTTAAAAATCCCGAGCTGTAGCCCTTTGGTTCTTTTCTGTTTATGTCTTCGTTTATATGGATGAACTCCCCGTATTCAAGGAGCCCGAAAAGAAGCTCCCTGTCATAGAGAACTCCCTCGATCCTGCCATCCAGCTCCTTCAGCCTTTCACCTATTGCTGATGTTTTTATATCCTTTATGACTCCCATAAGTATGGTGCCGGTGGCCTCACAAAGCTCTACAAGCCTTGACCATGCATCCCATGCATAGATATTGTAGCGTATAAGCCCTCCGTCCATCATTATGGCATAGGGCTTATGCTCCCTTACGCTCCTAATGGCCGCTTCCACCTCTATCGTTGCCAGACGGATGTTCCTTTGCTCCTCCCGCACATCTGTTTCACCTGTCAGAGGGTCTTCCTTCTCCTCGCTGAGGATCGGGGTATACACTCCTGAAATGAAAATGGGGTTGTCTCTAAATACGGTGGATTTTGCCAGTCCCTGATAAAGCTCTATAAAATGTGGATAGCTCCCACCTGCTCTGTTGACTGAGCCGTCTACTCCCGATATACCTCCCTTGGAGTGGATATCATGAAGCTCCAGGCTGCTTAGCTTTTCGATCCTTTTGATCTTCCCGATCTCAGAGTCCATGAAGCTTTTCAGTTTGATTTTGTCACCATCCATGACTGATTTTTGTTTTTTTTGGATTTCACTGTTTACTTTTTCAAGTAAATTACTTAATTCTTTGTTGATAGAATCCATTTTCAACCCTCGCTTTAGCAAGCTATCGTTTGGCAGTATATTGACTTTTTTTGACATCTATGGTAGCATAATCCCATGGTTTTTACCAAACCTAATTGGGAGGTGGCTTTGATGAAATCCACAGGTATTGTGAGGAAGGTCGACGAACTGGGTAGAGTGGTTATACCCATAGAGCTTAGAAGGACTCTGGATATCCAGGTCAAGGATCCATTGGAGATCTTTGTTGACGAGGATAAGGTCATCCTTAGAAAATTCTCACCGTCATGCATTTTCTGCGGCGAAGCTAAGGGGATCAAGGATTTCAAGGGCAAGAACGTATGCCCGGGCTGTATTAAGGAGCTGACAAAAAAATAACCGCATAATAAAGCACTTAGGATATCCTGAGTGTTTTATTATTTTTTTAGCCTCAGACTCTCCGAGTATACCTGGTTCTTTGGAACTCCTGTCTTTTCGCATACAAGCCTTATCGCATCCTTTTTTGAATAGCCATTCTCAAGCAGCTGGAGCAGCATAGCCGCTATGTCGAATTCCTCCTGCTCCCCTTTTTCAGCTCCCTGGACCACTATCACCATTTCTCCCTTAAGCTGTCTCACATGTGCCACAGACAAAAGCTCCTCAAGCGTACCTCTTATGGTTTCCTCGAACTTCTTTGTAAGCTCCCTTGAAAGAGAAGCCCTTCTGTTTCCAAGGACGGATGACATATCTTTTAGGCTGTCAAGAAGTCTGTGGGGACTTTCATAGAATATTATGGTTCTTTCCTCGGTTTTAAGCCCTTCAAGAGCCTTTATCCTGTCTGTTGATTTTGAAGGAAGAAAGCCTTCAAATGCGAATTTGTCGGTTGAAAGCCCGGATATAACAAGAGCCAATAGGGCTGCCGATGGTCCTGGAAGCCCCATGACCTGTATTCCTGCCTCTAAGCATAGCTTTACGATGTCCTCTCCTGGATCAGATATCCCAGGCATCCCTGCATCGGAAACCAGCGCAACAGATTTCCCGTTTTGAAGCATATCCACTATTAAGGGACCTTTTTCACGGATATTGTGCTCGTGGTAGCTTGTCATCTGTTTCTTGATGTCAAAATGATTTAACAGCTTCAGTGTATGTCTTGTATCCTCTGCGGCAATAATATCCACAGACCTTAAAGTATCGAGCACTCTGAGGGTAATATCGTCAAGGTTCCCGATGGGGGTTGGACAAACATATAATATTCCCTGTTCCATATCGATCACCTGCCTCCGTATATAGTGTTTATCTGATCAGTGTATTTTCCGTCTACCCTGTATACCGTAATGGGATCCCCATACTTGAAATCCATCCTGCCTCCCTTTACTCCCTCAATAAGGAACAGATTGGCTGGCTTTCCAGGCTTTGGGTATACCCAGGTCATCAGCTTTGGTTCGATCCCGTGGGTTCTCATCGCGTATAATACATCGACGAGTCTGTTTGGCCGGTGTACCATGTAAAGCTTCCCCAATGGACTTAAAAGCCAGCTGGAAACTCTCATTATATCCTCGAGAGTACAGGCAAGCTCATGTCTTGAGATTGCGTGGTTCTCCTCCGGATTTACGAGGGCAGCGCCAGGCTTCATGTAAGGAGGATTTGTTATGATGGTGTCGATCGATGCCTTCGGGAACTTCCCCGGAAGCTCTTTTATGTTTTCGTTCAATATCCTGATCTTATTCTCCAGTTTATTTAAGTATACACTTTTTTCAGCCATTTCTGCCACATTTCTCTGGAGCTCAACCCCATATATCTTTTTGATTCTGGGGTGATCAGCAAGTCTTAAGGGAATTATCCCGGTCCCTGTTCCAAGGTCCATTACAATTCCCTTGGGTTTTGCAAAATAGGATAGAAGTATGGCATCTACTCCATAGGAAAACAGCTTTTTATCCTGTATTATTTCATATGGTGTCCCTGGCACCTTATCCAGTCTTTCCATAGGTATCATTCCTCCGAAATATATGTATGAAAAAAGACCCTTGTTCGGGTCTTTTTAACATTGTCTCAAATAAGTACTACTCTGGCTGAGGTGCGTCCACTGGACAAACACTTGCACATGCGCCACAGTCAATGCATTTATCTGGATCGATCACGTAGATATCGCCATCTGATATTGCATCAGTTGGGCATTCTGGCTGACATGCTCCGCAAGCGATACAATCATCAGTAATATGATATGCCATTCTTTTCACCTCCCCCAGAAAACTCTGTCTGACTATATTCTAACACGATTTTTCATAATTTCAAATAGAAAAATAGCGTCTATTCCAGACTCCTGAAATCCTCCAGAAGCTCGTCGTCGTGCTTGTCGCCGTATCTCTGATACGCCGGATCAAACTTCCCTGTGGCCTTTATCTCATCCGCCTGGAACTGGAATATATCCTCGGTACCGTCCTTAAGCCTTACCTTGGCTTTCACTCTCTGAAGAAGGGTATATGTGTCGATTATTACTCCTTTGCCCTGAGGCGTCATAACAATGGCACCAACAGAAGGCATTGTCTTAAGAAGCTCCTCATACGTATCCTGCTCATATTTCAGACAGCACATAAGCCTCCCGCAAAGACCTGATATCTTGGTGGGATTCAGTGACAGGCTTTGCTCCTTGGCCATTTTTATTGATACAGGCGCAAATTCTCCAAGGAACTTGGCGCAGCACACAACTTGTCCGCATGGGCCGACTCCTCCTACCATTTTTGCTTCGTCTCTCACTCCGATTTGTCTGAGCTCGATCCTTGTCTTAAAAATGGCCGCAAGGTCCTTTACCAGCTCCCTGAAATCGATCCTGCCGTCTGCTGTAAAGTAGAATATTACCTTGTTGTTGTCGAAGGTATACTCCACATCCACCAGTTTCATATCAAGACCATGTTCCTCAACTTTCTTTTGACAGGTCTCGATAGCCTCCTTCGCCTTTGCCCTATTGCTTCTATGTACCTCGAAATCCTCGTCGGTCGCAAGCCTTAAAACCTTCTTAAGCGGGAGGATTATTTCCTCCTCAGGAACATCTCTTGGCCCTATTACCACGTGACCGAACTCGATTCCCCTTGCAGTCTCGACAATTACAAAATCGTTATGTGCAACCTCTATGACATCGGGGTCGAAATAATATATCTTCCCGGCCTTTTTAAACCTAACTCCAACTACTCGAACCATTAAAACTCCTCCTGTATTTTAAGCAGCATTGTCTCTATGGACAATTGATAATTCACATTCATCTGAACATTGTAAATGGTATTCTGTATCTTCTCTATTATACCATTAATTCTTTCAAAATCCAGAGCGGATTGTTCTGATATCAATTTAAGCCTGTCCCTGTTGACGATAAGGCTGCTGTCAGCGGAGGCCTTGTATAAGAGCAGGTCCCTGAACCACAGCAAAAAAATGTCAAGTATCTGGAGTATCCGGTCCTTCCTTTCTGCGAATTCCTCAGAGGAACTGAAAATCCTCTGCTTCTCTCCCTTCAAGAGAGATTCTATAAGAGTTATGGCCCATTCCCTGTCTCTGAAAAACTCCTCGTCCTGAAGCAGTTTTATAGCTCTTCCAACAGAGCCCTTGGAATAATCGGCAAGAAAGTCGGCATTATACCGGTCTGCTCCATACTCCTCCAATAGAATCTTTTTTACCGCAGCTCTGTCTAAGGGATAAAATCTTATGTTCTGACCTCTGGACCTTATGGTAGGCAAAAGGTCTTTCGGACTCGAGGTCACAAGAATAATATGAGCATAGACAGGCGGCTCCTCAAGGGTCTTAAGGAGTGCGTTCTGGGCTTCCTTATTCATAAGATGGGCCTCATCCATCAATATGACCTTTCTCTCCGACTCGAAGGGAGACATAGTCATTGTGTGGATTATCCCCTCGACCTCCCCCTTTCTTATCATGCCCTTTTCAGGTCTGATCTCCAGGTAATCCGGGTGAGAGCCTGTCTCAAATCTGCGGCAGCTGCTGCAGGACCCACATGGCTCCTCTCCTCTTTGCAAGCAAAGAAGGGTTTTAGCAAAAACCCTTCCAATAGTCATTTTCCCAAGGCCTTCCTCGCCCTCAAATATATAAAAGTGGCTGATATTACCGTTTTTGACAGCTCTCTTCAATCCCTCTACTGCGATCTTATGACCTGATATATTAGTGTAATCCATAGGCTATATCCTTTCGTATCCCGAAACCGGCATTACAAACAGGTTAACTCCCACTGTGACCTCTTCTGTGCCGTTTTTTATCCTTTTGCTTTTGCAATGCTTGTTTATCAGTTCAGTGATTTCATCCACCCTGTCATCTTCAACGCCTATAAGAAGAGTGGTATTCCCGGAGCTAAGAAAGCCGCCTGTGGATGAAAGCTTAGTGGCTCGTATTTTTTCAGCCATCAGTGCCTTAACCACCTTGCCTGAAAACTCATCGTCTATGATGGCTACAATCAGCTTCATACGAATGACCCCCTATATCCTTACATGCTTCTCTACATCAAGTACAAACACAGTTGCTCCTCCCACCTTGACCTCCAGAGGGTATGGGATATAGGTATCGCCGGGCATTGAAACCGTAAGAAGTGACGTAGTTATCTCTCTGGTTCTGCAGTTGTCCTCGATGACCTTGATCACCTTATCTACCTCATCGTCTTCAACACCGCTTAACAGTGTTGTATTCCCAGCCTTAAGAAAGCCGCCTGTGGATGCCAGCTTCGTCACCCTGAATTCCTTCTCCATCAGCTCCTCTATAACTCCCGGCGCATCCTGATCCTGAACGATTGCAACTATAAGCTTCATAGCGTTTCCTCCTTCGACTTCAGCACCTCTGTTAGTGCCGCTATAGTTTGGGCGTATACCTCTTCCACTGATTTTTCCGCATCTATTACAACGACATTATCCGGATACATTCTCAGGAGGGTCATGTAGCCCTCGTAAACCTCCCTGTGGAAGACTCCGCCTTCCTCCTCCAGTCTGTCCCCGCCTTCCTTGGTTTTCCTCAAAAGTGTAACCTCAGGATCCACATGGAAGAAAAGGATAAGATCAGGGGTCATTCCCCTCAATCCAAATTCATTTACTGCCTTTACCTCCTGGATCCCCAGGCCTCTTCCAACTCCCTGATATGCCAGACTTGAAAGCAGGAATCTGTCGCATACCACTACCTTCCCCTCCTCAACGGCGGGCAGTATCTTCTCGTGGACATGCTGAGCCCTGGACGCAGCAAACAGCAATGCCTCAGTCTCAGGTCCCATGTTTATATTCTCCCTGTCTATTATTATCCCTCTGATTTTCTCTCCAATGGCAGTGCCCCCCGGCTCCCGGGTTATGACATGTTCTATGCCCTGTTCCTTAAGATATTGACCGATAAGGCCTATCATCGTTGATTTACCGGATCCGTCGGGACCCTCCAGAGTTATGAATAATCCACTCATGCTATGCAGCTCCTTACTCGACTACTACTACGTTGTCCTTTTCCTTGCCCATAAGTCCTACTATCTCAATGCCATTGTCCATAAGGAATAATACATGCTCATATATCTCCTGAGTTATCTCCTCTCCAGGGACTATCAATGGGATCCCCGGTGGATAAGGAATTATTGGCGCGGCTGATACTCTGCCTATTGCATCCTTCAGCTTTACCTGTTCCTTTTTGCCATAGTACGCATCAGCCGGTCTTATTATTATCTTAGGAGTCGGCATCTTGACGTTTACCCAGTTTATTTCCTCGTAGGGAGCATTCTTTGCCAGGTCCTCTATTGCTGCGATCACTTTCTCATAGTCATCGTCGTCATTCATTAGGCTGGTCAGGATAAGGGCATAATAGAAGTCAGCCATTTCCAGTCTTATGTTGTAGTCTGTCCTAAGCTTTTTCTTCACCATGGAGCCTCTAATACCATCTATGGTTATTAGTATCTTCGTATTGTCCTTTGAATATATTGTTGGATCATCAGGGTCTCCGGTAAATACCTCCACCCTTGGGATCTTATTAAGTCTTTCTATTACTTCATCTACCTTTTTTATGCTCCACTCAAGTCTTTCCCTTCCCTCCTGGCTGTCCATATAGGAAACTGCCATCTCGTTTGAAAGAGTGAACAGATAAGATGGGCTTGTCGTGGTATAAAGCTGATATCTGTCTCTCAGCTTGTTCAGGTCTACCCTGTCAGTACCTACATGGATCATTGATGTCTGAGTAAAGCTTGGCAATGTCTTATGGGTACTGTTGATCACTATGTCTGCGCCCGCCTTAAGAGCCGAAACGGGAAGCTTGTCATTAAATGTGAAATGAGGACCATGGGCTTCGTCTACCATCAAAACCTTGTTGTACTTGTGGACTATGTCAGCAATGGACTTAAGGTCTGAGCAAACACCGTAGTAGTTTGGATAGGTAATTACCACTGCCTTTATTTCAGGATCAGCTTTCAGAGCCTCATCGACATCCTCCGGGTATAGACCGGTAAGGACATTGTGATTCTCGTTGTAGTTTGGATACAGGTATACAGGCTGGATCCTGTTTAGTATAAGGGCGTTATAAACGGCCTTGTGGCAATTCCTCTGAATGAGAACCTTGTCTCCCGGCTTAGTTATTGCAGCTAGAGCAATGTAAATGCTACCTGTAGATCCATTTACGGCATAATAGGTAGCCTTTGAACCAAAAACCTCAGCTGCATAGTCCTGGGAATCCTGGATTATGCCCCTGGGCTCAAGCAAGTTGTCCATGCCCTCAACCTCGGTAGTATCTATATACGGTATATAGTCTCCCCAATTAATAAGTGTATTTTTCCCCTTGTGTCCGGGCATATGGAAGGATACTGAGTTTTCCTCCATCAGGTTCTTCAATGCATCAAATACGGGTGTTTTCATCTCCCACGATCAGCCTCCTAATTTTTCGGTGTTAACAACGGTATAATTATAGCGCATCCTTTAATATAAATAAACTATTATTTTAGCATTTGTAAACTTTTTTTGCAGAAACTCAAAATCCCGGAAATCAAAATCTTCCTGGAACCTTGTAGCCGCATTGACTGCAGCGTCCTTCCACCATTCCTTCGATCCGGATCTGCGGGAACCTTCCAATCAAACGTTTTCTGCATTCCGGGCAGTAGGTATCATTGTCATATCCCAGAACATTCCCAACATAGACATGCTTTAATTTCTTCTCCGCTGTCTTTTTAAGCTCAGTGAGAGTATAGACAGATGTGGGCGGATCCTTCATCCTGTAGTTTGGGTAATATCTGCTCAGGTGAAATGGTATACCGGGGTCAATCGATGCTATGAAGCCTGAAAGCTCCTCCATCTCCTTTTTCGAGCTGTTCCTTCCATCAATTATAAGTGTCGTCAGCTCAACGTGCGTTTTTTTAGCTGCAAGTCTTATGGTTTCAAGAACAGGCTCCAAAGTCCCCCTGCAAATGCTCTGATAGAACTCGTTTGTAAACGACTTCAGATCGATATTCATTGCATCTATATACTGCAATAGTTCCTCCAGGGGTTCCCTGTTGATATAGCCGTTGGTGACGAGGACGTTAAATAGCCCTTCCTCTCTTGCTTTCCTTGCTGTGTCCAAAACAAATTCATAGAAAACGGTAGGCTCATTGTAGGTGTAGGCGATCCCAATGGATCCTCTGACCTTTGCAAGGTCGAGAATGTCTTCAGTAGTTGCTTCCACAAAGCTGTTATGATCAGTAACTATCTGCCAGTTCTGGCAGAAGTCACAACCGAGGTTACAGCCGTAGCTCCCAAAGGAAAATATTGTACTTCCAGGATAGAAATGATACAGTGGCTTTTTTTCAATAGGATCGTAGTTGTATGCCGTTACCCTCTCGTAGTTCAGAGAATATAGCTTGCCGCCTATATTCTGTCTGGCTCCGCATCTCCCTCTCTGCCCTTCCCCCAATCTGCAATGATGAGGGCAAAGATTACAGATTACACTTTCACCTTTATTGGTGTAGAACATAGCTTCCCTCAAGGCAATCATCTCCTATTGGTATCTCTCTACCCTGAAGCGTTCCATTTTATAATCATCATCCTCAGATATCCCTGCTTTCTGAAGCGCTATCCTCACCTGGTCCCGGGGGGTATCCACTCCCTCTATCATCGGCAATAGAAGACCTCGTCTGTATCCTTTCTCAACTATTACCCCATAGATTCCCGGGTCTAACTCTGCAATCGAATGAATTGGCTCTGATGGAGACAGTACGTCCACCGAGTAAACCAGCTCCTCCAGCTCATCTTCGGTGACAGCTGAAAATCTGGGATCTCTTGTTCCAGCTTCAACGGCATAGTGGATTATCTCCTTTGCAAGACTTCCCCTGGATGCAGCAGTGGAGCCTATGCAGCCCCTCAGGCTTCCGTGCTTCTTGATTGAAACGAATACCGGCCGCGCAGCTACCAATAGCTCCTCCGGCAGATCCTCCGGGACTTCTAAATATTCCCCGGTCAGAACGTAATGCTCCAGACTCTTCCTGGCAAGGGCAGCATGTGGACTTTCCGACTGCCTTATTGCTGTCTGCTTTGTTTTCTGTGATTTTTCGATGGTATCCATCAAATCCCTGTTTGTCCTTTTTCCAGGTATTAACTTTGCTGTTCCGTAGCCTACCCCATAAGGCCCCTCATAGGACAGAACCTTGGTGTCAAGCTCATAGGGGCTTAGGATCCCTGCAAGTATCATCAGGGACCTTAGTCCGCATTCACCGGCCTTATGGGCAAGCTCCATGTCGAAGGATGATATGGCTCCAATATCTGCCTTTTCAATTATTTCTATTATAAGTCTGTCAAATTCAGGTCCCTCAGGACTATAGCTGTATGGTCCGCTGTCCTTTAGCTTGTGTGACAGATCCCCGCTGGCTATGATGACCACATTGTTTTTTTGTTGAAGGATCGAAGCTTCAATTTGCCTTCCGAAAAGGTACAGCTCCTTTGGGGATAAAACGCCATAGGTTATGTGGACGATCTGAAAGTCTGAGTAATACTTGTCCACAAAATGAAGAGGAACCAGTGCTCCGTGGTCAAGCTTGCCGTCCAGCTTATATCTTTTATACATGTCCTTTGTCATCTGTGCAACGGAAATATTGTTTTTCAGGCAATTCTTGACTATCTGGCAGGTCAGCTCCTGATCTGTGTCATAGGAGTATGAAAGCTCGTTGTGGCCAAAGGAGCTGAAATCCCCCTTAAGTGTTTTCTCCATTGATATTGCATTGGCGTCTGAGAATACAGGCCCATGGGGAGTTATGATCAGTATCGTCTGAGGCTTTCTCATGGCGATATCTCTTCCTATCTCCTCCATGCCCTCTATGGTTTTTATGGCCTTTTGCTCCTCCCCCTGACCTATCTGAGCTATTATTATCGGCGGGTGAGGTGTAAGGTATGCTGAGAGAATTTTTCCCATAACTATCCTCCTTTACTAAAAAAAAGGGACAGACTCTCCAGCCTGTCCTGTGTATCTATTATTCTGTATCTTCATCTTTTCCCGGAGCCGCTTCCGGAGATGGCGACTCCCCTTCAGTCTCAGCTCCAGCAGATACTGACGGTGGATTCAGTGAACAGATAAGCTGCTCTGGATCAGTCAAGACTATGAGTCTGTCATCCTTCATTATGTCAAGATCCTTAACCAATATCGGGGTATTGAAGTCCATCCCTGAGACGTCTATCCCTACCGACTCGGGAATATCTCCCGGAAGGCACTCTATCTCTACAGCATCCATCATTTGCATAAGAACAGATGGCTGCAGCGCAATATTGTCTCTGTTCAAAAGTGTAATTGGAACGTGGAGCTTTATCCTCTGTTCCATATCGAGCTTCTGAAGATCTATATGGATCACTTTGCCTTTGACAGGATCTCTTTGCACGGACTTTACAATCGTTGGGATCTTTTCGCCCTCCATATCAAGCTCAAACAGCGCGGATGACCCCACCTGCCTGAAAAGCTTCGTGAACTCAAGCTCATCAACTGCAAAGCTCTTTGACGGTTCTCCTTTTCTGTAGACTACCCCTGGTATCAGGGCTTCATTTCTCAATTTCTTGACCTTGTTTGATCCGATGTCTCCTCTTAATATTGCCTTTAGGCTCTTGTCAATCATTCTCGGATACCTCCTAATTCTTATTTTGTACAATACATTACTACCCTTTAAGGCATCCGATAAACGATTATTTGGTCAATACCTTATCCCTCTGACTGAAAGGGACTTGGCAAACAGCACCTTGCTCAGGTTTACATCCACCTGATAGTTTGGTGTACTGAGCCCTTTCTGTATGAATACCTTCACTCCATTATCCTCGTATTCGTAGAAACGCTTTGTATCTCCCGGGTGTCCTATCTCAACGGATAGTTGGCTTGAGGAGCATCACCCGCCCTTGACCTGGATCACTGCTATTCTTACAGCTGGTTCTCCGTTTGATTTTTTCTTTATGTGTTCAGCTGCTTCACTTGAAACCGTTACCTTCATATAATAACACCTCTCAGATTTTGATATTAGTTACAGACCCCTGTATTTAATTCCCTTGGCAAAAATCTGCTTCTTGAACACAAGGTTTTTAATATATATTTCGACGCTATCTTTAGGTATTTCCATTTCCTTTTGGAGATAAACAGTGATCCCTTCTATTTCATAGATGTCAAATGCACTTTTTTCCTTAGGCTCGCCTGTCTGAACTGACAGTTCATTGTAAGGGCATCACCCGGATCTCTGCTGTATGATGCCAATCATTACGCCTGGTTTATCATTGCAGCTTTCCAGGATGTGTTCCTTTGCGTCATTTGTTATGGTTATAGTGATCATTCGGTCACCTCATTTTCTATCATGGTATCTATCTCTGCTTTTGCAGCCCGCATTCGCTTTATTCCCTGTTCCTTGGAGTAGTGGCTTGCGAAAAGAGCCGTTATAGGTATGGTCAGGATAAGGCCTATACTTCCCGAAAGGGATCTTACAACCTCAGTTGCTATCACATCAAGATTAAATACCTTGCTAAGCTCTGTCTCATATGCCATGAACAATAGAAGCATGGGGATGGAGGTTCCTGTATAGGCTAAAATAAGTGTGTTTACCATTGTGCCCATAACGTCCTTTCCAACATTCATGCCCGATCTGAAAAGCCTTCGCCTTGAGAGCCTTGGATTAGCCTTGTGGATCTCCTCAATGCTGGATGAGATCGATATTCCTATGTCCATAGCTGCACCCAGGGAACCCATTATTATCCCTGCAAAAAGCAGCTGCCTGAAGTTGAACTCTATTCCCTGAGGTATATACATGAGCATTGTTGCTTCCTCGGCTGAAAGACCTGACAGACTTGCCTTATTTCCTACGTAGAAGGCTATTACCCCTGCAATTATTACTCCAAAAGAGGTACCTAAAATTGCTGACATTGTCTTGTGATTAAAACCTGCTACAAGGACCATGGTAACGATAGTAACTACGACTGCTGTGATTACGCTTACCAGGATCGGATTCCAACCCTTAAGCATCAGCGGAAGCATTACAAAAAGTACTGCAGCTACAGTTATTGCAAGGGAAACAAGCGCTTTGACCCCCTTTATCCTGCCTATGGCAATAACTAAGAGTGCAAACAATACAAGAAGATACCCCAGGTAATTAGCTCTGTAATAATCGGAGATATATGTCTTGAAGCTTCCATCCTCGTACTCCTCCAGCATAAGGACGACTTTTTGTCCTTTTTCCACTATGATATCATAATATTGGTGGTCTGAAAGTGAATTCTCAACCTCGACTACCTCGCCCTTTCTGTTCCCGGAATCTATCCTTACGGTCACATACTGGACTCTGAAGAATTGACCTTCACCGGGCTCGACCTCTCCAGCCTCAAGGACCGTCCCCCTTGCAGTAAGGTTCACGAATTCCATCTCTTCATCGTACTCAGGCTCCATTGCAAGGACTGCCTGGGAAAGCAGTACTGCTACCAAAATGATCACGAACATGATCGGGGTTTTCTTCATCAAACCAAATCCTTCCTACTTTTAGTAATAGTTTATGATCCTAATACCTGCTTAATTCATTTTCCTTCCTGACTTCCAAGTAACCAATAAATATCATTGACAAAAAGATCAGCCCTCTACCCGCAACCATCATGTATGTGATCCAAAGCTTCTCAGCTCCCCATATGGGATACTCGACCAAAAGGAGCTGGATGATCATCAGAATGGTAAATAATATTATATTGCTGTCTCCCTTTTTCATGCTGTGTGCCATCAAGGTAATTGAAAGAAGCAGCACATAAATTACAAGAGGTATGAACCTAAGGAATGCGAAGGTTCCGTCAGGCTCCAGGAGAAACCACTGGTTCTGTGGAAATAATCCGATCACAGCCCTGAATATCATAAGTCCATATAGAAGCTTATCCATTGGCAGCTTTCTTTTTGTTGAAAACCTGGTCTTTATCAGGTCGGACAGCACCAGGAAAAAAAGAGTCATAATGAGCATCTGACCTATCCTTCCCCATCCAAGTATCCTGAGATTCTCCTCAAGACCATCAGTAAGGAGGCCGTAAAGTCTGGGGATGAAGTACACAGAGTCAGCCATGGCAAGAATAAATGCTAAATACCCGAATACGGTATGGGATTTGTTCCCCAGCTTGTTTCTTGATATGTATGCGCCCATATACAACAACAGGATCAGATACAAGAAAAAACCAACAGCTTCCAAGAGCTTTAGCATCCACTCCGCCTCCCTTTATTTATCTTACCTTAAGTTTAATATTAATGAGGGACGATGTAAACACTTTCACAGATATTTCACGTTTTTGGGCATCTAAATTACTGTTGAAAAAGAAGGACTTTTGTGCTAATATAGGAATACATGAGCGGTTAGTTCAGCCGGTAGAACGCCACGTTGACATCGTGGAGGTCGTTGGTTCGAGTCCAATATCGCTCACCATAACTAAAAAAATCCTCAGACATCGGTCTGGGGATTTTTTTGATTTTTTTATTATTGAACATTGAATAGTGAAGAACTAAGAACTAAAAGCTAAAAGCTAAGAACTAAGAGCTAAAAGTCAAGAGCCAAAAGCTAAAAAAGGCAGTTGTTAGGATGACAGAAATACAGACAAGTCGTCCGCCTCTTCTCTTTTCAATTGCCAATTGCCAATCGTCAATTGTCGATCGTCAATTGCCTTTACTTATTGATCAATTCTTTTACCTTCATCAGTCTTGTGATCGTGCTTCGTTCGTTTTCATCAAGCTTCATCCTGATGAATCTTATTGTTTCCTGAAGCTCAGGTATCGTCCTGTACTCGAGAGCATTTACCCTTCTCCTGGTCTTTTCTATCTCATCAGCCATAAGCTGGCAGGCCTTTTCGACCTCAGCAAGCTCCAAAAGCTTGGGCATTATCGTGTAAAGCTTCCTAATGGCGTCGTCCAGCTCCGAGGATGTCGTTGCGAAGCCGTACGGATAGATACTTCCCTCATCTCCCTCAAGCTTTCTTATAAAGCTCATTACAGGGACATGGACGCTCATTACGTTTTTCTTCTTTATGTCCACCGAGATGTTCTCCTTGGGGAAGGCAACTGCCTCCTCCAGAAGCTCAGGGCTCATTACTGCACTTGCCAGGAGAAATTCGTGGAAGGCTTCCTTAAGCTCCTTCTCGACCTGGGTCCTCAGCTTTTTATTCTGCTTGATAAGCTCAATGAAGCGTCTCATCAACTCGTCCTGCTTGTCTTTGAGGAGCTTGTGGCCTCTGGTGGCGGTCTTCAGCCTTGCTTTAAGCCTTGTAAGCTCCATACGAGTAGGATTTACGTTTAAAACCGCCATCTACTCATCCCCTTTTTCTTCCAGAGGCAGGTACTTATCCAGGTACTCTGTACGTATTCTCTTCAGTTCTCCTCTTGGAATGATCTTCATCAGATCCCATCCCAGATCAAGGGTATCCTCGATGGTCCTGTTGTTCTCATAACCCTGGTTTACATACCTTTCGTCAAAGGCTTCAGCAAATTTTGCGAAGGCCTTGTCGGAATCGGAAAGTGCAGATTCTCCAAGGATCGTTGCAAGCTCTCTCGCCTCGATACCTGACGTGTAGGCTGCATATATCTGGTTCATGGTGTCAGCATGGTCTTCTCTTGTCTTGCCTTTTCCTATACCCTTGTCTTTAAGACGGGAAAGGGATGGCACTATGTTTATTGGAGGTTCAATACCCCTCTTGTATAACTGACGGGAAAGAATTATCTGCCCCTCAGTAATGTAGCCTGTCAGGTCCGGGATAGGGTGAGTTATGTCATCCTCAGGCATCGTGAGAATCGGGATCTGGGTAATGGAGCCCTTTCTCCCCCTTATCCTTCCTGCTCTCTCGTAAATCGTGGAAAGGTCAGTGTAAAGATATCCAGGGTAGCCTCTTCTTCCGGGAACCTCTTTTCTGGCTGCAGAGGTCTCACGAAGAGCCTCGGCATAGTTTGTCATGTCGGTAAGGATTACAAGAACGTGCATGTCCTTCTCATATGCCAGATACTCCGCACAGGTAAGTGCCATACGCGGCGTTGCAATTCTTTCAATTGCAGGGTCGTTCGCAAGATTTATAAAAAGCACCGCCCTGTCGATCGCACCTGTCTTCGTAAAGTCCTCAATGAAGAATTGAGCTTCCTCAAAGGTGATGCCCATTGCTGCGAAAACTACCGCGAACTTCTCTCCAGATCCAAGTACCCTTGCCTGTCTTGCTATCTGAGCGGCAACCTCGCCGTGTGGGAGGCCTGATCCCGAGAATATGGGAAGTTTTTGTCCCCTAACCAGTGTGTTAAGACCGTCTATACAGGATATCCCGGTTTGAATGAACTCCTCCGGGTAGTCCCTGGATACCGGATTTATTGGAACACCATTTATATCTACTTTTTTCTCAGGAATGATCTTCGGACCGTTGTCCTTTGGTCTACCAAGTCCGTCGAATATCCTTCCTATCATATCCTCGGAAACTCCAAGCTCAAGGGGCTTGCCAAGGAACTTGACTCTGGTGGAATTGAGGTTGATCCCGGTCGAGCTTTCAAACAGCTGTACCATAGCTCTGTCGCCGTTGACCTCTAACACTCTTCCTCTTCTCTTTTCTCCTGTACCTAATTCTATGTCTACAAGCTCTTCATACTTGACGCCCTCTACCCCGTCAACTATCATAAGTGGTCCGACGACCTCTCTAACTGTGTTGTACTCCTTACGCATCGAGAATACCTCCTTCCTCTATAAGCTTATTCATATCAGTCTCGAGCTGCTGAGCAATCTCGTCTATCTGCTCGAGGTGTGCCTCTTCGATATATTTTGACCTCGCGATCTTTTCCCTTACCGGCATTTTTTCAATACTCTTAAGGTACACTCCCTTTTCAATGGCCTTCACGCCAAGGTCGTAGAATTTCAGTATCAGCTTTAGCATTTTGTTCTGCTTTTGTAGTGAACAGAAGGTATCTATCTCGTGGAATGCATTTTGCTGAAGATAATCTTCTCTTATTGATTTTGTAGCCTCAAGCTTCAGCTGGTCCTCATAGGACAGCGAGTCTCTACCTACAAGTCTTACGATCTCCTGAAGCTGTGCTTCCTCCTGGAGCAGCGTCATTGCCTTCGCTCTGTTCTTTGCAAACTCCGGGTCGATATTTTCTGCCATCCAGTGGTCCATTTTAGTCTGGTACAGAGTATATGAGTTCAGCCAATTGATGGCCGGGAAATGTCTCTTATATGACAAAGCGTGGTCCAGTCCCCAGAATACCTTTACTATCCTAAGGGTTGCCTGTGATACCGGCTCTGATATGTCTCCACCCGGAGGTGATACGGCCCCGATTACGGTGATCGCTCCCTCTCTGTCGTCGCTTCCGTTGCATATTACCTTTCCGGCTCTCTCATAGAATGCAGCTGCTCTGGATGCAAGGTAAGCGGGGTACCCCTCGTCACCAGGCATCTCCTCCAGACGTCCGCTCATCTCTCTCAGGGCTTCTGCCCATCTGGATGTTGAGTCAGCCATTATTGCGACTGAATAGCCCATGTCTCTGAAGTACTCTGCAATAGTGATCCCTGTGTATATGGAAGCCTCACGGGCAGCTACCGGCATGTTTGATGTGTTTGCTATGAGGACTGTCCTCTTCATCAACGATTCTCCGGTTGCAGGGTCGATTATCTCAGGGAACTCCATCAGTACGTCAGTCATCTCGTTTCCACGCTCGCCGCAGCCTACATAGACTACTATCTCAGTATCAGCCCACTTTGCAAGCTGATGCTGCACAACTGTCTTTCCTGAACCAAAAGGCCCTGGGATTGCGGCAGTTCCACCCTTTGCAACAGGAAAGAAGGTATCTATAACCCTTTGTCCGGTCAACAGAGGCACATCGGGATTCAATTTTTTCTTAAAGGGTCTCCCTTTTCTTACAGGCCATTTCTGAAGCATCTGGATTTTTTGTGTGCCGTCAATCACGCAAATATCCTCAATAATTGTAAACATTCCCTCAGTAATGGAGGTGATCTCACCACTCATTCCTATTGGAACCATTATCTTGTGGAGGATCAGAGGAGTCTCCTGGACCGTTCCGATTATATCTCCGCCTATTACCTTGTCCCCAACCTTTGCAGTTGGAACGAAGTGCCATTTCTTTTCTCTGTTCAGGTTGTCAACCTTTGTACCTCTTGTAAGGAAGTCCCCTGACAATTTTCTGAATTCCTCAAGAGGTCTTTGGATACCGTCAAACATGGCCTCCAAAAGACCAGGCCCGAGCTCAACGCTCAAGGGCTCCCCAGTGGTGTAAACCGGGTCACCAGGCCCTATTCCGGTCGTTTCCTCGTATACCTGGATCGACGCCCTGTCGCCTCTCATTTCTATTATTTCACCGACAAGTCTGTTGTCGGATACTTGAACTACGTCATATACGTTGGCTTCATCCATACCCTCGGCAACTACCAAGGGTCCAGATACCTTTATAATCTTTCCTACTTTCAAGATAAGCCCTCTCTTTCTATAAAATATTTGATCCTACGGCTTTTTCGACATTCTCGTTGATACGGTTCATCCCTATGTTCAGTGAACCCTGATTGCTCGGGATGAGTATTACCGCAGGGATTATCTCTTTGTCATATCTCTCAATAGTATCTGGTATCAGGCTTGCGATCTGCTCAGTGATGAATATGACGCCGTAATTGCTTCTCGCCATAGTGTCCACTATCCTTCGTGCCTCTTCGCGGTCAGTGACTGTGTTCACGTCCACTCCAAGGGCTTTGAAGGCCAGTACAGAATCCTTGTCCCCAACAACTCCTACCTTATACATACAAATCACGCAGCCTTTCCCTTATGGCGTCAGGTGAAATATTGTTCATCTTAGACACCATAATGATCCTCAGGATCTTGATTTCCATTTCCTTTGCCACCAGATACGAGAAAAGGGGCTCCGGTCCAAAGGTCACCGACTTGGAGCTCTTGTTAAGGTTCATCAGGTAGTTGTCCATATGCTTCTCAAAGGACGAAAGCCTGCCTGTTTCCAGGTAGTCCTCAAGTCCTTTTGATAGCTCCTTGCTGATCCTGGAATTCCTGAACCTGTTTATCATCGTCTCCACCGAATCGTTGACTGTAGAAAGCATTGTATCCTTCTCGATGTGTCCGTTCTCAAGGATGACCTCCTCAAAAAACTTCAGCTCCTTATCCTGCTTTTTCAAGCGGATCGCGGAGGATACGTTTGTAAAATCTATCAGATCCTTCACGTGGTCCTGGAACAGGCTGATGCCTGAATCCTTTGCCATTTTGTGAAGGTGCTCAAAATAATATCTGTCCATAAGTATATCTATTCGCTGAGGATCCTTCTTTTCCTCAAAATCCTTCAAAACAGAAAGGACGGCCTCCTTGTAGCTCACAGGCTCCATATCCCTGTATTCACCGGCGGTGAACTGAGTTTTGAACTTTTCGAAGTCTATTGTCCCAACACGGGAATAGATAGCTGAAAGGTCCTTGCCCATAAGTCTTTCCTTGATCATGACTTTGAGGTTGTGGAAGTCATACTTTAGAGCCATCAGGTCCACCACCAGGCTATCCGGTGAAATCTCCCTTACCAGCCTGTAGACCCTCTCAAGCTCTGTATGCAGGACCACTTCGTACTCTTCGGGTTTTCCTGCCTGAGTAACTGCACTTGCATATTCAGTGTCTCCAAGGGTTCTGAATACCTCTTCAAGATCCCTGGCTTCTACCATCTTTTCGATAGCAGCCCGGTCAAGGAGCTTGTTTTCAAGGACTCTTATTCGGGTTACCCCTTGGATAAAATCCATTCTATCCATGAAATCACTCCAATTCTTTGAAGAGTTCTAAGGCTATATCGCCCTCCATCTGCTCTCTGGCTTCATCCACCAAGGACTCAAAGGTGTAGTTGTACACTATATCTTCGTCCTTTATCATAAAGCCCTGCAGCATGTTTTCGTCTGTTGTGACTGCAAGCTCCCCTGATACCTTCTCCGCAATGCTTTTTCTGGAAGGCGGAACCACAAGGATACCCTTGCCTTTTATAGTAATATTGCCCAGTGTTTTCCCAAGAAGCTCACCATATTTTGAGTCATCCAATTTTTCAAGCTTATTTTTTGCCATACCGAACACCTTATCCAATATCTCCTGCTTGGCCGACAGCTTCTCATCCCTTACCTTAAGCTTGGCGCTGGATACGACCCTGTCTTTGGCCATGGCAGCTTCTGAATGCGCCTTCTCAAGGAGCTTTTCGCTTCTATCCTGGGCTTCCTTGATCTTGGCATTCAAAAGGCTTTTGCTTTTTCTATCCGCCTCCGCCATTATGGAATCAGCCTTTGCTTTGGCGTCATCCATTATCCTCTGGGTTAGGCTCTCTAGCTTTGACATGGCTTCACATCCTTACTTTTTCTAGAAACTTACAGCGTTGACAAGAATAAGGGAGATAACGAATGCCAAAAGTGCATAGGTTTCAACCATTACCGCATAGATGATACCCTTTGTTGAGTGCTCCTCATTCTTTGCAAGGATAGCTATACCTGCTGCTGCAGTCTTGCCCTGAGCTATTGCCGACATCCAGCCTACAAATCCTATTGGAAGACAGGCGGCAAAAAGATACATTCCATTTGCAAGACTCATTCCAATATCAAGCTGACCCATTACTAAAAGTCCTATTACAAAGCCGTAAAGTCCCTGTGTACCCGGAAGCAGCTGAAGAACCAATGAACGACCGAATTTTTCGGGTTCTTCGATAACAAGACCTGATGCAGCCTGTCCTACTATTCCTATACCTATTGCAGATCCGATACCTGATAGAAAAACAGCTACGGCTACTCCTAAGCCTCCGAAGAAAACTCCACCTTGTGAAACTATGAATTCAGTAAAAGACATTGACATTTCCCCCTAACCTATTTTAAGTTTATATATTTTGGTTTGCTCTTAAATGTATTGAAGCTTTTACCTCCGCCTTCGTAGAACTTCCCGAAGAACTCAACGAAGGTCAGTCTTATTGTATGGACATACGCACCGAGGAGGCTAAGCCCCAGGTTGAAGGTCTGCCCAAAGATGAAGATTATTATGGCGAAAACAAAGCCTATAGGTCCTGACTGAGCGACCATCCCTGCCATCATGTTTACGGCGCCGGCAATGAAGCCGCCGGCCAATCCCAGAGCCATAAGCCTCGAATATGAAACAAAGTCGCCTACATAGCCTGATATCCCGTAAAGTGCATATACCCCTCCGCCGACTCTTCCAGCTACGCTCTTTGCTTCTCTTCCTCCTGTTGCCACTATCCCCAGCATACCCAGCACCATTACTACAAGACTTATAGTCTTTAATATTGGCGGCATAGTCATAACAATATTAAGCAGATAGACTATGGAGCCAGTTAACGCCATATACCAGAAGCCTACATCATATAATGCATCCCTGGGCTTTCCGCTTTTTATTAGCTTGTATGCCTTTATTCCAAGAGCAAAATAGATGTGGATCAATCCAAATGCTATGGAAAGAATAAGAAGAGTGTTGTAATCCTCGGCCGGATCGAAAATTCCCGGCAGTGTTATGATACCTCCAAAGAGCGACCCGTATATGAATCCCCAAATTATTACTGAAAAGCTCAGGTAATAAAAGAACTTCAGGAACATCCTGGTGTTGTCCTTAAGATTGAAATTTTTCAGAACAAACATTGAACCAATAAGCATTATCAGCCCATAACCAACATCTGCAGCCATCATTCCAAAGAATATAAGATAGAATGGTGCCAACAATGGTGTTGGGTCGACCTCATTGTATTGAGGAAGAGCATACATGCTCGTCAATGATTCAAAGGTGCTTGCAAAGTCAGAATTTTTAAGGAGTATCGGAACGTTCGGATCGTCCTTGTCCACCTCTTCAAGCTCAAGGTAATATACGCTTCCGAGAGCTTCCTTTATTCTTTCCTCAAAATCTGAAGCCTTGTCTGAGGGTATGAACCCCTTTATAACATTGACCTTCTCTGTCATTACAAAATTTTCCGTAGATGCAAGCCTCAGCTTTTTATTGCTGAGATAATCATACATTAGCTTGAGCTCTTCCAAGGAAGGTGCCAGTTCCTTGAGCTTTTCGTCTATTTCCGAAATCTGCTCCTGCAGTAAAGCGATCTTACCTTCAAGTATAGTGATCTCTTCCGACGGAGCTCCCTCACCATGCAGGATCGCTTTGGTAAAGCTTGAATTTCTAAGTAATTCCTTTGTTTTTTCAGCATCCTGGCCGTAGGACATAACAAGCAGATAAAGGCTCTCCTTGTCCTCATCCACAACCTCGTAGTAGATACCCTCAACCTCTGAAAGATCCGTTATGACCTTTTCCTTCAGCTTCCTGGGGACAGTCCCTATAAACAACTCAGTATCCCTTATGGAGTCCAGGTCCTTCAGAGGAGATGATATACCCTTCCAGGGCTTAAGCTCACCAATCTGAACCATGAGCTTATCTATAGCCTGCTTATGCCCTTCACGTTCCTTCCAGAGATCCCTGACCTGAATGCAAAGTCTGTTGCTGTCGATTTGATGGGATTTCTCCTCCAGCTCGGCGAATGTGTAGGTATCCTGACCCTTTTTCATCGCCTTTAGTCCGGTCTCCTTGACAAAATACTTTGACAGGGTTTCAATACAGCTGTTTATCCTGGTCAGCTGCTCCTCCACCTCTGTAAGACCTTCAGGAGTCCTGACGCCCTTGAGTCCAAGGCTTGTAAGATCCTTGTCTTCCTCAAGATTGCTGAAATGGACGTACTCGAACCTTTGAAGGTGCTTGAGAAGCTCCTCCTTGTGATCATCGAAGGCAAACAGGCTGAATTGGCTCATCTTAACTATTGCCATCAGTCTTCACGATCCTCTCGATTATAATATCAACGATTCTGTCCAGCTTGACGCTGTCCATGCCCCTTATGGCCTCAGCCTCTGACTGACCCTTTTCCAGAATCGGTTTTGCTATGGCTTCTCCTTCTTCAATTGCTCTATTTTTTATCATCTCAGCCTCTGATTCCGCTTGAGTCAGTATTCTGTGGTACTCCTCATCAGCCTTTTTAACTGCTTCCTCAGCGGCTCTCTTTGCTGCAGCAGTGGTTGAGTCGAGAATTTCCCTCGCTTTCTCCTCCGCTTCCTTAACAATCTGAATAGCATCCATTGCCATCGCTTCACCCCCAATATACGGTTATTTAAAAAATAATAACACTACGCCTATATTAATTGATTTTATATTAAGTGCAACCATAAATCAATAATTTGAGAATAAATTATCAATTAATTCTTATTATTCGAATCATTGAGAAATTGTTGCCACGATTGCAATGGCTCAATTTCGTCATTTATTCTTATGACTCCGCCCCTTAAAATAATTGCATAGCTGACAGTAAATATTAGTGGACAGGGAGTGTTTTTGACAATATTGTGACATTCGCCGAAGCATTTTTTGCTCAATTTTGAAATCTCCAGCAATACTTCACCAATTTTATACTTATCACCCTTAACCAGCTCACCTTCTCCCGACCAGGTGATATTCTCCCTGAACCTGGAGATGCAAAGGCCTTCAACTTTTCCCTGCTCGATCCTCTCCCTGACCCAAAGAGGCAGCAAGGAAATCTGTCTATCGCCTCCATTCGCCTTGAGATCTCCTTCTATGCCAAGTCCTTCTATCAATACAGCCCGGCTTTGACTTTCAGTTCTACCATCCAGGTCCTTAAAAGTTATTCTCTCCACCTTCATATCGATGCCTCCTCGTAAAAAAAGACCAACGAAGGTTGATCTATTTCCTCTTCTTACCTCTTTGTCCGTCTATGAACTCTCTTTTCAGCTCGGGGTCCGGGTGTAATAGTCTTTCATGAGCCTCCTTAAGCTCCTCGGCCTTGGATTTTAATAGCTTTCCGTCCTCCGAAAGCTCCTTGACAGTCTTCACTGACTTGTTAAAATCAAACTCTCTTTTTCTAAAGGAAAGATCTCCCCTGGTGATCCCTTCGATAAATTCCTTTGGTTTCTTGAATCGTTTCTTAGTAAAATTGTCCATGATAACTCACCTCAGGGTATTGTTACCCAATTATTAATAATTCACAAGGCACAATTGAAATTACAATTCACAATTCACAATGCACAATGCACAATTCATAATTCACAATTCACAATTCACAATTCAGGAATCTCAGTTAAAATCAAAAATCCCTCTAACCGTTCTGATGACTCATTATTGTCATCCCGAGCGCAGTCGAGGGATCTCATCATTTATTGGTTCTTAGCTCTTAGCTCTTGGCTCTTAGCTCTTGGATCTTGGCTCTTGGCTCTTAGCTCTTGGCTTTTCATTGTCAATTGTCAATTGTCAACTGTCAATTGTTATCGGTAGCTGTGTATACCCGGCAAGAAGGTGTTGACTCCAATAAATGTGAATATGACGCAAATAAAGCCTATTATCGAAAATAATGCCGCAGGCTTACCCTTCCATCCTCTATTGAACCTGAGATGAAGATATACTGAGTATATAAGCCAGGTTATCAAAGACCAGGTCTCCTTTGGATCCCATCCCCAATATCTGGACCAGGCAGCTTTTGCCCAGATTGCCCCGGTTATGATCACAAGAGTCAGCATAAGGAATCCAAATGCAATTACCCTATAACTTAGGTAGTCGCATACCTCAGCATCAGGCAAGGATCCCTTCCCGGATGAGCCTGCTCCTTTTCTGAGATTCAGAAGATACATTGTTGACAGGCCGGCTGCTACTGCAAAAGCCCCATAGCTTATTACGGCCGTTCCCACATGAAGTGGCAGCCAACCGCTCTGAAGAGCTGGCATCAAGGGCTTGATGTTCTTAGGAAGCATAGATGCATATCCCATCACAAGGAAAGCTATAGGCATTACAAATGCCCCTACTGCAGTGAATTTATAAGCATAGTGAAGCACGAGGTAGCACATTACTATGCCCCAGGTAAAGCTTGTGGCAAACTCGAACTGATTGCTGAAGGGGAGTCTGCCTGACTCTATGACCCTAAGGACGATCGCCAGAGTGTGGATCGCAAACCCCAGTGTTGCAAGCAAAACAGCCGCTTTCCCAACGGAATCCTTCTTAAGTGCCACATATATAAAAAATCCTATTGCAGACAATGTATATGCTATGAATCCCAAGGTAAAAAACAATTCCTCATAAAATATTATATCCATATCAGCTTACCTCCCGTCCCGTTATCTGTTTTAGCATCCTTCTTACCTGGTAGCTGAAGCCCCAGCTGTTCTGCCTTGTTATTGGAGAAACCCTTCCATTCTCAACAAGAATAAACCTTGGATAAAGATAGAAGGAAAGTATCAAACCAAGAAGCATCGCAAGGCTTCCTGCCAATACGAAGAAGTAGCCAAAATCCTTCCTATAGGTAAGACCCGTGTAAAGAACAGAGTCATTAAAGGAAATCGAGTAGCCATCCATATCTATCGTCTGCCCAGGTTCAAGTATATATGAGCCTATATGATTGTTGAACTGGTAGAGTACGACAGCATAGTGGGGGTTATTTTCCTTCTCCGACATCGTTAGAGGCTCTCCCTGGCTTGTTATGTTAAAGTCAGGATAATAGCCGTAGAGGTAAATAGTAATATGGCTCGGTTGGTAAAAATGGGATTCTCCGCTCCTGAGCAGCCTGCTTTCAAGTACCTCCCCTGTTGAGTCCTTGATATACAGTCTGCTTGCCCAGCCATAGCTTGTCTGGTAGAAATTAAGTGACTGGACCTTCAATGGTTTGTTGACCCACAGCTTTTCCTTTAATTCCCCTCCTTCCGGGCTCAAGACTGAAACCTCACTGTAATACTGCTCAACAGTATTGTTTTCTCTAAAGCCCAAGTAAAAATCATCCAGTCTTAAGGAGAAGCCATATTCCGGGAAAGGCTTTATATCGCCAGGAACCAGATTAAAAAATCCTTCCTCGGCAAACATATTCCCCAAAAAGCTTCCAAGGACTATTATGATTATCCCCAAATGGGTCACTGAAGAGCCTATACTTCCTATTCTTCTTTTAGATGCTCTGTAGCCTGTATCAGTTTCAGTTATTCTATACCTCTGTTTCTTAAGCTGATCCTTGAGGGCTTCATCTTCTCCCTGTTCGAGGCTGTAGGAGTCTCCATCTGCCTTTGGCTGTGGGAAATATTCCTCTTTCAGCCTGGCAAGCTGTGACGGAAGTATTTTTATGGTACAACCCACTAGATTTACTATGAATACTCCAAGAAGGACCCTGAATATCCATGAGCTGTACACTCTGTCAAACTGCATTGCAAGTATTATGTTTCCAAAACTATTGTAGCTTTCTATGTAGAATTCCCTTTGCAACCCCTGAGGTAGAACGGTCCCAATGATGGAATAGGCTGCTATCAGTATGAAAAGAGCGATCGCAAGCCCAAGACTTGTAAGATATCTGATGAACTTCTTGATTGTCATCTACCTCCTAATTGAGAATTAATGCACAAAAAGGGGAGCTGGGCTCCCCCTTGTTTTAGTGATCCAGTGAAGGCGGCAACGCTGGAATAAGCGCCTTGTTTGCCTCGCTGTCCGTTTCTCTTAAATCATCCTCGGTAAGCCATATCCTGGTGTTGGTATGGCAAGCTTCGCAGCTTTCGTTCTGGAAGGTGCTCTTCTGAACATTGTGGGAAGGTGAATAGTTCCAGTTGACCTTTTGGTCAAAGTTCGGCATCATATTCTCCCCAACTACCTCAAGCATGGATTCTTGTCCGGGAACGTGTCTAAGTACTACATACTTGTAAGGTCTTTCCTCAGTAGGCTCGGGATTATAGCCTACTCTAAACTGAATCTTCATTTCCGAGGAGCTTTGTAGTCCTGAGCCATCAGCTTTTTCGTCAAGGTGACACTCGTAGCAGTTGTTGTTTGCCTGAGCGTGACATACCTGACATGAAAGCGAATCTCCATGGACCTTATGCTCTACGTCTGTTGCAACTGCAGGATCCTTGTCAGTGTGGCAGTCGGTACAGCTCGGTAGATCAACCTCCCACATATCATAAGGTACTTCTCCGGTTCCATGGAAGTTGTTGACCGGGTGACAGTCCATACAAGTCATGCCTGCATCAAAGTGGACGTCACTGCCAAAGCCTACCAATCCCATAAACTCTCCACCGTTTCTTGCATTATGGCATGCGTAGCAGTTGTTCTCCATTGAAGGAGTACCCTGGAATGTGTGCTGTTCAACAAGACCGTTGGAAAAATTCTTTGGTCTGCTGACGTGGCAGTCCCCACAGGTTGCATGGCATTTGTAACAGTCATTGCCAAATACCTCTTCATGATGGGGTGACTCTGACAACGATGTTATTCCTGCATACTCCGAGAGACCATTAGCCATTCCATTAAGGTTGAAGTGGATGGCAGTGTCGAAATCTCCTGTTACATCGGAGTGGCATGCGCTGCAGGTTGATTCATAATCTCTTGACGGATAAGGATTCATGTCGGTATGGGCAACTGCTTTGTCAGGTGCGTTTTCGCCACCATGACAGGTGATGCAGCCCAGGCTTCCATGAGTTGATGCAACGAATTCCTCTGATACTAAAAACATTTGCACAGTTTCCAACTGTGGGCCAGCGGCGCCTCATCCACCAGTGTTTTCAGCAACAGGCCTGTCTTTGCCCCAATCCGATGCTGCTATGACAGCCTCACTTGTATGGCAGGCCACACAGCTTGAGCTGTCGATGGACGGGAATTCAAATGGCTTGTCCTCTCCGCCCCCTACTTCAGAATACTGTTTTTCAGGCAGTGTTGGAGCTATGACGAACTGATATACTCCTAAAGCCGCCACTCCAAGTACTGCCACAACCACAAGGCTTGTTATCCAATTGTTAAAAACCTTGGGTTTGGACATAGACTTCACCTCCTGTCCAACTAATAGGTTATTGTGTAATCGCTTTTGCCAGTTATTACTCAGTTACTGTGGGAAGAGCTTCTCCATCCCAACCGGTCATTCCTCTGTTAAGGCTGATTGCATTGTAGCCCATGATCCTCATTGGAGCTATTGTAATTCCAGCTGTCTGCCCTGTGTAGCAGGTAACATAAACTGGTCTGTTCATCGGGATCTGATCGATATTTGCTCCGACAGTCTTAAATGGGATGTTCATTGCAGTTTCAATGTGTCCCTTAGCATAGTCCTCTGCCGCTCTGATGTCCAGAACTGTTATTGCATCCGGATTTTCTTCTACCAATGCAAGAAGATCTGCAGGAGCTATGATATTGTTCTTTTCTGGTGGGAAATAAGCCTTTACAGCATCCCAGATGATTTGCTCTTTCTCGTCAAGCTCAGGAGCCTTTGCTGCAGGAAGTGGATTAGCATCCATTTGCAGCGTGTCCTCTCCAAGGTTTAGGGGAGCCCATCCAAAGTTCATTCCACCTCTGAAGGATACTGCATTGAAGCCCAGCATTTGAGCAAGTGCAGTTGCCTGAGCAGAGGTTTGTCCAGAATAGCACTGGAATATGATCTGCTTGTTCATTGGAAGGACCTCAAGGTTATCTCCAAGTGTAGCCCATGGAATGTTTACTGCGTTTGTTATATGACCCTTAGCATAGTCTTCAGCTGCTCTCAGGTCTACCCAAAGTACTGCATCGGGATTTTCCGCAGCAAGTGCCAATGCTGCGTCTGAAGCCATTATGAAGTTGTTGTCAGGAATATTGTTCAACAAGTTCAAAGCAGCTTCCCTAAGTACATCCTCTTCTATTAGAGCTGGTTCTGCAGGTGCTGGTTCTGGTGCTGGATAGGCAGCAGGATCCAATGCATTATTCACCGCATATATTATCCCTTCGCTGGTATATGTAGCTCCAGATATTACATCAACTTCTGTTGAATTAGCTTCAACAATAATAGCTGGAAGCTGTTCAAGAGCTGGTGTGCCTACTCCATCAGTCTCATCCTCTCCAACTACCTCAACGCTGATTATCTTATCGCCTTCTACTACAACAGTTGCCTTTATTTCCCCTCCAAATCCCTCGCCGATTCCAGTAAGAGTCTTTCGCTCTGCTGGTGCAGGTGCAGGTTCTGCCTCTGGTGCACATGCTGTAAGCACTGTTGCAAACATCATAAGTACCAAAAGCAGGCTCATAATTCGTGCTTTGCTTTTCATTTTTTTGCCCTCCTCAGATTTTGTTAGTTAAATTTTTAACTTTTTTGATGACACTATCCCGAAACATACTTAAAGTATACCAGATTTAGGGAATATGTCAATTAACAATTGGCTTAAAATCTGTTGTTCGAAGACTTTACAGCCTCCGCACGCGACTATGGAATATCATTTAGTCAGACGAGCTTTTTCTGTCAGATCAGCAATGGACTTTGCTTCCCTATGTTTATGAGCTTAAGATCGGATTATCTGTCCAGTTAACTTATCTGATTGTTATTGTCCTGCTATACTCAATATGGGAAAATAGTCCTATTGTCCATCCGTAGCAGCAATACAGTATTTTATTTAAATATTTGGCTTTTATTAACAAAAACAAAAAACCCCGCCTTAGGGGCGGAGTCCATCATATTTTCTTCCAGTAAATCAGGTCTGTATATATAATCCCTTTGTGCTCCTCATATCTCATCCCTGCAAGATGGTAATTTTGCTTCTTTCTGAATGAAAGTGACGCAAAGTTCGGTACAGGATCCACAAGAGTCTCTGAGAATATGTAATGGATATTATGAGACCTCATCTGCTTGATGATCTCTCCATATATCAGGCTTCCTATTCCTTCACCTGTGTGTTCAGCCACTATTGCGGTTTTGTCGATGAGTACGAAATCATTGAGGAAGCTTTTATCAAAGCTGGGGTGCCAGTTGATTTTTTCTATCCAATCAGGATAATACTTTAGCCACATTGATTTCTTATAGGAGAGCGAAAATCCAATTATTTTACTATTGATCGTTGCCACGAAAAAATACTCCAGGTTCTCTATTCTGTCCCTGAAGAAATTCAAGTAGTATTCAGGGTCTGAATGGTAATCATCCATCAGAAAGCCTTGATATGAATCCTTTTGTCCGCTGACGCTGCAGGCTACTCTGTAAATTCCTTCCTCATCACCCGGCTTTGCCTTACGAACCTGAATTCGGTCTATGTCAAGAGCATCTTCTGTTTTTATCTTCTTATGTACGTACATATATTACCCCCTTGATTTATGAATTTCAAGAGCCAACTTTAGAAACAGTTAAGTGTGCACTTTAGTATATTATACCAAATTCACAACCTGATGCATATTCATTTTTTGCTTATAACCTACTGTTTTTGTTGGCATCAAACCCTTGCTGGGTATAAAAGCATCAACCCCTTTAAATACGAAAGGAGCGATATCTATGAAAAGAAAGTATTTTAATCTACTACTGATATTGGCGATAGCCATAATGGTTTTGGCTGGTTGTGCACCTGCGCCTGCAGAAGAGCCGGCGGAGGAGCCCTCTGAGGAGCTGGTGCTGACACTCGAGGAGTTGGCTGAATACGATGGAAAAGACGGAAGAAGAGCCTACGTTGCAGTTGATGGCATCATATATGATATGACAGACTCGCCTGCTTGGAAGGAAGGCGGGCACAATGGCTTCCAGGCCGGACAGGATTTGACAGATGCTATCAAAAACGATTCCCCGCATGGAGTTGGAAAGCTTGAAAATGTTCCTGCAGTTGGAAAGCTGGCAGACTAAAAGAGCTGGGGGTGTTCTATGTATTCGGTATTGGGATGGTTGAATGCAGGTATATTGATGATTCTTCTTTCACCCTTCCTGCTTAATTTTCTGAACAAACACATTATAAAGACAAAGAGTAACGGTTTCAGGGATCTGATAAAGATTTTCAGAAGATTTCACAAGCCTCTGGGTGTTGCCCTCGCTATACTTGCACCCATTCACGGCTATATGGCACTGGGTGGTTTCAGGCTCCACACCGGGACTCTTCTTTACCTTTCTGCCTTTGCAACGGCAGCTCTTGGAGGGAGCTTCTACATGTTGAAAAAGCGAGTGCTTTTTCAGTGGCATAAAAGGATAGCTGCTGTGACGGTAGTGCTGCTACTGATCCACATCTTCTTCCCCAGTGCGCTGTTTTACCTGTTTAGATAGTAGGATAGTAAGATTCGTCTGTTATTTCTCTTTCGAATACAATTAAATTAAAATTGCATGTTGAGCAAAGACGATTGAGGGACACTACTTTTAAGGACATTTCCTGGCCAGGCGGCCGTGAGCGGTCCGAAAAAAGTAGTGTCCCTCGATTGCTTCATAATTCTATCTTTTGAGCAGACCGAGTCGCCTGCTTCTACTCCCTTAATTTTCTTCTATATACAGTATCCTCGTGGCTCTTTCAACCGAGCCTGATCCATCGCTTGCTTCGAAGGTAACTACATAGAACTTCTCTTTAAGGGGCGAGGAGATATCCAGCAGGATTTGATCATTCTCTATCATTGCTTTCTGGGGAATACCGTTTAGTATTACCCGATAACTCAAATCTTTGCCATTATTTCCTGTTATGGACGCCCTAAGAGAAGGCGTTTTCGTAATAAACCGCTCACCCATTTGAAGAAGCGGTGTTATAGTTACTCCTTCAAGTGATGGCTCCTCTATCCTTGCCATGTCATTTTCCTTGATCACTCTAAGCATATTCAGGCCAAGTATCTTCTTAATATCAAGCTCAGAGTAACCTCTTTTTACAAGCTCCTCAGTTATCTTATACATCCCGGAGGAATCCCCCAGATCGTGCGGCATTACCGCGCCGTCAAAGTCTGAGCCAAGTCCTGCGTGATCAATGCCTGCAAGCTTCACTATGTAGTCTATGTGATCAACTATCCTGGATATTGATGCAGTGCCCGGTTCACTGATAAAGTCCGTATAGAATACGACACCTACCACTCCGCCGTTCTCCTTGATTGCAAGGATCTGATCGTCCTTGAGGTTTCTCTCGTGGATAAACTCTGAAAACGCACCGGAGTGGGACGCGATGATCGGCAGCCTGGAAGTCTCTATCACATCCCAGAAGCTCGTTTCAGCAAGATGACTAACATCAATCACCATCCCAAGCCGGTTCATTTCTTCAACAGTTTTTCTTCCCAGCTCAGTGAGTCCACCCTGAGAAAAGCTGCCGTCTATGTCGGCATAAGACCTGTATAATCCTTCGCCAAGTGCATTTGAGTAATTCCAGGTAAATCCTATGGCTTTGATCCCCAGATCGTCATACTGCTTAAGGAGCTCGTGCGCATTTCCCTCAGACAAGGAATAGGCTCCTTCGATTGCAGGCACAGCTGCTATCATCTTTTTTAACAAGGCAGCTTCTATTTCCTTGTAGCTGGAGGATATTTTAAGTATATCCTTGTTGTGCTTCTCCGTATAATAGAGCGCATTGATCAGAGCAAGAGTCCTGCTTACGCTTCTGTCCGGATTCCCATGGTATGGAGACGAGTAAGCTGCAAAGAACGGAACGCTCAGGTTACCCGCCCTTAGCTTTGCAAGATCTATCTGCAGGTCGGTATCTCCCCTTAAATCAACTGAAGGAAGCCATGTCTCTTCATCCACTATCTTCATCATGGTATCATTGTGTGAATCTACTACAACTGATTCTATGTGCAGCTTCAAGGGTATCATCACTCCATTTCGTTTTGAATATACAAAGGCTGTTCCGATTATAAGTATTGAAAATGCCAACACAAGGGCAATTATCTTCCTCATCGCTTCCTCCCTTCGTCCCAAATGTCTTCTCTAAAAATCTTCAATTCCATGATAATTGATTATACCCAATAATATGACCTTTAAGGGCTGGTTATTTTCTCGAATCCGGAGCATAAACAACTTAATTGTGCTATTATTAGTGTAAAGCTATCAAGTACTTACATAGGGTGATCCAATGGATAGAAAAAAGAAAATTCTACTTAGCTTCATAGTACCAGTCATTATCCTTTTGATAAGGCCTCTTGGCATGACCATAAACCAGGCGTTCATACTTTCCTCACTTCTATTGGTATTGACCTTCTGGGTAAACAAGGCAGTGAGCAGAACCCTGTCATCCTTAGTTCTGCTTTCCTCCTTTCTTCTTTTTAGCGGAGCGCCAGCGGAGGAGATACTCTTCTTCCCGCTTTCTGAAAATTTCTATCTGATCATATTTTCCTTCCTGTTCTCTGAGGGAATAGTGAAGAGCAGGCTGATCGATAAGCTATTCAAGCCCTACATAGGTTATTTGGCCACTACGCCTGCAAAGCTCCTTGCAGTTATTTCCGGCATGGCATTGGTAATGATATTTATGGTTCCTCAACCCTTCTGCCGCCTTATAATGCTTGCAATGATCATCAGGGAGTACTGCGATGGCATTAAAATTGAAGGAAAGCTAAAGGAACTGCTTTTGCTTATGGTTTTCCTGATATCGATGATAACCAACACATTGATTCTCAAGGGTGACATAATAATGAATGCTGCTGTAGTGAACCTTTCAGGCATCGATATTGGCGAGGCACAATGGTTCAGGCTTCTTGCAGCGCCAGGTATTGGGATGCTTACTGCTACCATTGTAGTTTTTCTCTTTGTTTATAGAAAGGAGCTCAGGGGATATTCACCTGGTTTGATCCAGAAGCCAAAACTGGATATGAGATGCGAAGACTGGTTAAACCTGTCAATCGTAGGAGCAACGATACTCATCTGGGCGCTTGAAAAGTATCATCCCATACCCAGTGCAGGAGTTATCCTTATTGGCACTTTGCTTTTATTTGGCAGAAGGATACTTTCCATAAAAGACCTCAAGGCAATAGAGTGGCAGCTTATGGTATTCTTAACGGCAACCTTTTCCATAGGTGCTGCTATGACCGGGAGTGGAGTTGCGGGGATAATTTTCGGCAGGCTCTCAGTGATTTTCCCACAGGATTTTTCGATCCTTATGATTCTCGCAGTCGTAGCAGCTGCCATGGTGATACACATGATGCTTGGGAGTGTTGTTACAACTATGTCCGTCGCAATACCAGGTATAGCAATAGCTACATCAGGCATAATGCCTGAGATCGCATTGCCCCTCTTAGTATTTATCTCCATAGTTGCCCACTTCTTCCTTCCATTCCACAATGTCCATCTTGTGATCGGTGAGGGCTACGGTTTCTTCAGTTCAGATACTGTTACCGGCTTTGGGATCTATATGACCTTTGTAACTATAGTGTCAATACTTGTTTTTTACCTCCCATGGTGGAGAATTGTAGGCATTTTGTAAAACGATTGTAACCGATTTGTCTCACATAGATAGCCTGCAAAGGGTATAATTAAGCCAAAGGAGATGAGAATGATGAGTAAAAGAATCAAATATGGTGCCCTGTTGCTTGTATTTATACTTGCAATGGCTGTGTTTACAGGCTGCAGCGCAAGAAAGTCCTCAAATGACGGAGTAACGTCAGAGCCTGGATATCCTCAGGAGATGCCTGCAGAAGCACTTGCTCCCCCAGCACCTATGCCTGAGCCCATAGTGGAGGAATCCAAGGGTGGCGATTACGGTCTTGGATCTGATATGGGAGGGTCTATCGAACCTGACAAGATCATAACTACCGTAAATCTTGGTGCTGAAACAACGGAGTTTGACAAATCTCTTGAATCTCTGTATTCTCTGATCCAGCAGGCAGGGGGTTATCTCGCAAGCTCCAACATATACTATGGAAGCTACTATGAAGGCACTCAATATCGAAGCGGTGATTTTTCCATCAGAATACCGAGGGAAAAAGTAAACCAGTTCAGGACCCAGCTTCCAGAGATCGGAAATATTACAAGCGAAAGCACTTCTAAAGAGGACGTTACCCAATATTACAGGGATACTGAATCAAGGCTGAACGTGCTCACTATTAAGGAAGAGAGACTTCTTTCACTTCTTGAAAAAGCGGAAAAAATAGAGGACATAATCGCTCTTGAGAATCAACTGAGCGAGGTGATCTACGAAAAGGAAAATCTAAAGGCAACATTGATAAACCTCGATGACAGGATAGATTATTCGACATTTAATATAAGCCTTAAAGAGGTAGCCAAGGTAACGACTACTGAGACAGTTGAAACGACTTTTATGGACAGAGTAAGAAATGCATTTGATAACTCATTGTACCAGTTTGTAAGATCAGCTGAAAATTTCGCAATATTTCTGATCTACAACGGCCCGTCGCTTATAGTACTCCTAATAGTATTCTTCATTATATTCCTGATCCTTAGGGGAATTTTAAGAAGACTATTTGGAAAAAGCAAAAAAAATATAAGTCCAAAAGCACATGAGCCTCAAAAGGAAGAACCAAAGGAAGATAATAAGGAATAGAACAAAGCTGGCAATAAAAAACACCCTGCGGGGTGTTTTTTATTAGTCAATTTTAGTGACACTTCGGACATACTCCTGTTACGAGAACTTGCTCGTCTGCTATTATAAACCCGTCCATGTCGTCTATAAAATCTATTTTCTCTACATTCAAATCATAAATACTGTCGCAGCTCTGACATTTGAAATGTCCGTGGAATCCTCTCGCCGCCTCATATCTAAGCTCATTACCCTCAATGTTCAAGGCCTGAGCCAGCTCATATTCTGTAAATAGCTTCAAGGTGTTGTATACAGTGGTCTTTGAGAGAGTGAGTATTTCCTTTGACAGAACCTCATATATCTCATCCACAGTTGGGTGTATGCGAGCATTCATAAGCAGGCTAAGTATCCTGACTCTGATAAAGGAAGGTCTTATCCCTTTTTGCTTTAACATTTTAATTGCATTATCATAATTTTTCATCCACACAACCCCACTCAATTTATTTACATGCTGATTTATTATACCGTAATGAGTTGGGAGGGTCAATGTTTTTGACTGATCTTAGTCTTCAAATGCCTCGCTTACATTCCATACCTCCCATACCTTTCCAACAAGGTCTGGACTTGGCTCAAGAACCTTTTTGCCTGGCTTCCACCCTGATGGAGTAGCCTTGGTTCCCTTTGATTCCCTAACCAACTGGAATGCCTTTACTTGCCTAATGCTCTCAGAGACGTTTCTTCCAACTGGAGGTGTAAGCACCTCAAATCCCTGGATCACTCCATCCGGGTCGATTATGAATCTGCCTCTTGTCTCCACTCCGCTGTCCTCATCATATATACCATACATCTTGCCGATGTAGCCATCCTGATCGGATGCCATCGGGAATGGGATATCCTTTCCTATCATCTTTGAAAGCTCATGGTCATTCCACATTTTGTGGACGAAGTGGCTGTCAACGCTCATAGAAATAACCTCAACTCCAAGTGACTGAAGCTCATTGTATTTTTCAGCAACTGCTGAAACCTCGGTCGCTCAGACAAAGGTGAAGTCGCCTGGGTAGAAACATAATAGTACCCATTTGCCCTTATAGTCCTCTAACTTTACATTGGTGAAAGCTCCTTTGTAAAATGCCGGTGCTTCAAATAGTGGTGCAGGTTTGCCTACTTTTACCATTGACTCTACCTCCTTATGTTCTTGCTGGATCTCAGTTGATGATGTTGACTCCTGTTTGATCTTCTTGATTGCTGGTCTGTCGCAGCCTGGTTTCAATGTTTCTGCCAAGTTTACACCTCCTATGTTTTTGTAATGATTACAATATTATATATATTGTAACATCTCGTATTAATCAATTCAATACCCTAACATTTCCTATAAGAAACTTATTTAGGGATAATGTCAAAAATAATTATGCCCCCAATCCTGGAAGGCATAACAGAATTCCTGCAAACACCGAAAGGACAAAATTGCCCTTCCAATATGACAGAACCCCCGATACAGCTATTCCAACGATTGCCACTGGAAAATAGCCTATAACAATAGGCAGACCCGAAATGCATGCAAGAGGATGGTTTTTTAAGGATATTGTAGATATATCGCCATCTTTGGGTATGAAGCTGCCTGACAACATAAATTTCTGTCCAGAAGGAGATAGTGCTATGAGGATATACATAGATGCAGACGGCTGTCCTGTGGTTGATACAGCTGTATCTATTGCAAGAGGCAAAGGAATTCCTGTGACCATTGTGAAAAACCATTCACATATCATAGAAAGTGATTATGCCACGGTGATCACAGTTGACAATTCAAGAGACAGTGCTGATTTTTATATTGCAAACCATTCAACTAAGGGAGACGTTGTCATTACTCAGGACAATGGCCTGGCAGCAATGTGTCTGGCAAAGGGATCCCTTGTTATCAATCAGAACGGAGTGGAAATAAACTCAGACAATATAGATGCTATGCTTTATTCGAGACATGTGCACAGAGAATTGAGGCAGAGGGGGATCTATACCTCCAAGTCGGGTAAAAGATCCAGAGACCAGGATATAAACTTTAGAATTGCCTTCAAGCGATTATTGGACAAGCTGATCAACGGATGAAAGGAGGCTGGGCAATGGATATAAATATTCTGCTTTTTGATGATTATGAAACATTGGATGTATATGGGCCAGTTGAGGTATTCGGTAATATTGGCAAGAGCTATTCCTTAAGGTATTTATCCTTGGAGGGCGGACTTATTAGAAGCGGACACGGTTTCCTGGTTCATACTGACCCACTTCAGGAATTTGTTGAAGATGGGATACTCTTTATTCCAGGAGGCTATGGAACCAGAGTATTGGTGAGCGACGGTGATTATATAAATATGGTACGGGATCTCGCTTCAAGGAGCAGGTACTGTCTTACTGTTTGTACCGGTTCAGCGATCCTTGCTAAAACAGGACTATTGAAGGGGCTTAAAGCAACCTCCAATAAAATTTCCTTTGATTGGGTCAAAACTATTGACCATGAGGTATTGTGGATCAAGAGAGCGAGATGGGTTGCAGATGAAAAATTCTGGACATCCTCAGGAGTTTCAGCTGGAATAGATATGGCGCTTGGCTTCGTCGAAATGATCAACGGTAGAGGTAAAGCACTTGAGGCAGCTCATTTTATGGAATATATGTGGAATGAAAATATGGAAGAGGATCCTTTTTCAGCCATATAGCTATTTAATCTCAAAGGGCGCCAATGGTTTTGGCGTCCTTTGTTTACCATCTTATTCTTTCATAATCAACATACCTATAGTAGATGTCGTCTTGTCTGAATACCTCCGACTCTTCCACCACATGCCAATCCGGATCAAGATCCAGATTTGGAATAAAGGTGTCAGTATTTCTGAAATCTCTGAATATCTTTGTGATGTAAGCCTTATTGCAAAATAGAAGCAGCTGTCTTGCAATAGTGCCTCCTCCAGTCACAAATACCTCCATTTCCTTTTCAGGATTGATTTCTTTTAGAAGAGGGAACAGGTCCTCTATAGAATTGACTATTATAAAGCCTTCCTTAGTAAATTCCTTATTTCTTGTTACGATAATGTTGATTCTGTTTTCCAGCGGCTGTTGTTTTGGCAAGGCCTCCATAGTCTTTCTTCCCATGATCACTATATGACCCTCTGTGATCCTTCTAAATCTGTGCAGATCCTCTTCGATCTCTACCAGCATCTGCCCGTTGTAGCCTATTTTCCAATTGCCATCGACTGCAAATATCAAGTTCATGTGCATCCTCCTATGCCTTAAAATTGTATATGGGTACTATCCTGTCTGTCACTTGGACTGTATCTCCGATCCTTTCTAAAATCTCCTCGAGAGGCTTGCATGAAAATGGACTCTCGTCAATTGTTCCCTCATGCACTGATGTTGAATATATCCCTTTCATTGACTCTCTGAAACTTTCTATGGCTCCTTCGTCTCTGGCCATTCTCCTGCTCCCGGAATGGATCACCAGATAATGATTTCCAGAGCTGTCTCTGCCCACTTCTATGAAGTGATTGCCTCCTCCAAGGGTACCGATGCTTCTCTGGATCCTGTCAATGCCTTTAAGCTCCCTGAAGCACCTTAGACCAGTCAACTCAGCCATTGTTTTTACTGGGTCTCTGTGAGTTTTGGTTCCCGATGGGATCCTTTTTCTAATGAACCTATCGAGCTCAGCAGGGTCAGGGCAATTGTCCCCAAGCTTTATCGTCAGCATCCCGCAGCCGATATCGACACCTACCAGATTTGGAACTACCACATCCCCCAGCTTAGCTGTAAGACCAATTACACAGCCTATTCCCTGGTGTACGTCTGGCATTATCCTTACTTTTTTATCCTTTGGATAATCCTGATCCAAAAACTCCTTTATTTGCTGAAGGGCTCCTTCCTCAACATTATCGGCGAAAACTTTCGCTTCCCCGTACATCCCTTTGACCACCATAAAATCAACTCTCCTTGTCAAATGGCTTTATACCCCCTATGTCATACTGAATACCATAATTTCGATTATTGGTGCATTTCGCTTAACTGAGCCGTTTTGTCACCGAATTGTAAATTGTAGCGCTTCAAAATTGTGGTATTATATGAATGAGGACAAGGAATTGGTCCAGTTGGATCTAAGGGGGTAAATAAAATGAAAAAATTGACTATATTGCTGTTGGCTCTGGCCTTGGTACTGGGTCTTGCCGCTTGTGCACCTAAGGAGGAGCCTCAACCGCCTGTGGAGGAGCCGGTAAATGAGCCAGCAGAGGAGCCTGCCGTTGAGGAGAAAACCGAGGAGGTTGTTCTTTTCTTTGGCAACAATGAGTACATCATGACTGGAGACGAGCAGTACGAGTGGATGCTTACAGAGGTTCAGGAGATAACCTATGGCGAGATCTGCCTTGAGGAGGCCATAGTAAGAGCCCTGATGGCTGGTCCTATGGATACTGATAAGCTAAGCACAGGATTTACAGAAACCATTCAGCTGATCTCTGTGGACGTACTGGATGGAACAGCTTATGTGAACTTTGCCAGTGAAGGGCTTCATGGAGGTTCAATGCAGGAGAGCTATATTATCGGCCAGGTAGTAGAATCCTTGACACAGCTTGACTCAGTCGACAGGGTTCAGTTCCTTGTTGACGGACAGGAAGCGGAAACACTGATGGGACACATGAGCATAGAGGGTCCCATCGAGGCATACTGAATTGAAATCGAGTAGGGGTAATTAATACCCCCTACTCGATTATGATGTAAAGATAGTTTATATTAAATTGCAGTCCAGCCGCCATCCACTGCTAAATATTGTACAAATACCTTTATATAATTCCTCACTATCATGAAAAAGCCAACTGCAATTGAGAACCGCTTGCATAGTAGCTATTGTAACTGTGATGTTATTCGCTGGGACCCTAAACGCAATCGCATTCGTTACTATCTACTTGAGTAATGATACTATAATGCGAATTTTTCAAAATGAACACGTTTTTGATTAACACCAATTGCCAATAAATCTTCCCTGATATGATCCATCAGTATTGATGGTCCGCAAATATAATAACCTACAACGCTTTGATCGATCGATGCTTTATCTACAAGTTTTTGAATCATCGCTTGGTCAATAAATCCTTTTTCACCATCATAAGTATCATCTTTAGAAATCACTGGAGCAATGATTAAATTTTTCATCTTAGCAGCAATTTCTTTGAACGTTTCTTTGGCCACTTGGTCTGCCATCGTGTTCATACCCCAAATAAGCAAAACTTTGCGATTTGGATCATGTGCTGACATATATTTTAGCATGCTGATAATTGGTGTAATACCAATACCACCAACGATAAAGACTGTCTCTAATTCATCAGGATGAACGATATAGCTTAATCTACCGAAAGGTCCTTCAACTAAAACAGGATCATTGACGTTCAATTGAGCAACAGTTTTTGTAAAATCACCCAATTCTTTCACCGTAATTGATAAATAATTATCATCAGGCGAAGAACTGATGGTGAAGGGATGCTCTTGAAACTTTTGCTTTTCACTCTTAAATGAGAAAAACGCAAATTGACCAGGAAGGTATTTTTTCAATTGCCTTTTAGTTGGTTGCATTTTAATCGTCCAGACAGTATCATTTTCTTTGATAACATCAGTCACAATATATTGATTATTTTGTAGACGAACAGGTTTAATAAATTTATGATAAAAATAAAATGAGAGCGAGACCACGAAATAAGAAATGTACAAAATTTTGATGGAAGTGTAATCCCTTGCATTAGGCGTCAAAAGCACGTGAATATTTAAAGCAATATATGCTAAAACCGTAAAGTTATGGATGGATCTTAATTGTTCATACGTAAATTTTTTCCATCCTTCAACGGTTTTCTTAAGCCATTTGAAAGGGCGATATTTTAAAATAAATGATGGGGACATCGATAACATTGTTAACAAACTTATCAGAACAAATGAAGCCAAAGCAATACTACCAATTGTCGTGATAATTGATTCATCGATCATTTGCTCGTTAACAATTGCATGAACAATAGCAACCACTATGCCAATGACCGCCATAATACCATGGAAACGATAAATTTTATCCATGCCAAATGATATTTCAATAAATTTTGGCCGAGCACTTAAAATGAATTGGAATGAAATCCATGTATAGGCGATTGATCCTAAAATCATCGTGATCAGTATTAAAGGGTTTGAATAATGATTAGGATTAGTAAGCCACAATGTCAAGATTAATATCATCGGGCTGATAAAATAAAATATTTTAAACAATACTTTTTTCATGATTACAATCATTCCTTTCGCTTGTGCTCAAGGCACAAAACAGCATGAAAATGTTGCCTTGAGTCTAATTTCATTTTCTTTGAAATGAGGCATTGCAGGAACAACGACTGCTGGGGAAACCGCCGCTATGATAAATCCAAGAATACCACCCTCTACTAAAGATAATCCCATCAGTCTATTGGAAACGAGCATTATTGCAATGCCTTCTATGACTCCCGGAATAAAGCTAAGCCTCAGTGCGGGCTTTCCTACCTTCTTCAGTTCAGCCCCAATCCCGCCCTTAACAGTATCACAATAAGAGCTATCTCCCTAAAATCCGAGGATACTCTCAAAAGGTCAGGATTCAGTAGATCCATGCCATATGGACCGATAATTATGCCCAATAAAAGCATTCCCAGAAGTCCCGGAAGCCTTAGCTTTGTGAAAACGTAATTCGCAATAAACCCCAGAATAGTTATTACTCCCAATCCTGTCGCCATTTTATCATCCTTAAGTGCAAAAAATCCTGCCAATGGCTACTCAGCCCTTAGCAGGAGTCATCAGCTTGCGCATTTAATGGCGAACCCCATCGCCTATATTGTCTAATTATACAGTCAATGGCTTCTTGTGTCAACATGGTTATCTACAGCTCAACCGCTCCCTCGTAATCCGGTTGAAGTGGTATTGCTCTCCAATTGTTGGGGAGCCTGGAAAGGTATTTCTCCATATCAGAAAGAAATCTTCCAGTATCTCCTTTTACTATGCACATTATCGTTGATCCTGCACCGCTCAGGTATGAACCCAGCGCTCCGAATTTTCTACTAATCTCAATTATCCTGTCAAAATCAGGTATCAATACACCTCTGTAGGGTTGATGGATCCTGTCCTTCAAACCTTGGAATATTAAGTCGTCCCTTCCGGTCGCTAGTGCAGATATCAGTATACTGACCCTCCCTGCATTATAGACTGCATCCTTTAAGGGTATCTCTCTCGGAAGAACTGCCCTGGCTTCAGCCGTTGAAAGCTGGAACTCAGGAACAAGCGCTATGAACCTAAGGTCATCAGACAATTCCAGGCGGTTGGTCACTATGCCATCCTCATCCATAACAGAAATCATAAGTCCTCCGTATATTGCAGGAGCAACATTGTCAGGATGTCCTTCCAGCTGGGTCGCAATATTAAGGATATCCTCTTTGTCCAGAGTGTTGCCCATTATAGAATTGGCTCCCATTATACCGGCAGCTATACAGGCTGCAGAGGATCCCAAGCCTCTTGATGAGGGAATTTCTGCCTCTACAGTTATTTCTGCATTGACTACGTCCTTACCCATTGCCTGGAATGTGTATTTATAAGCCCTGTGGATCATGTTCTTGTCATCCAGGACACTATTGGGATCATCTTTGAATTCATAGATATTGTATAAGCTAAGGGCAAGACCAAGTACGTCAAAGCCTGGCCCCATATTTGCAGTGGTCGCAGGGACTCTTATCCTAACCATTGGTTTTGCTCCCTTCCAAAAAACTTTTCACAGCATCTCTCATACGGGATTTTTCGCATACTTTACTATGGCGGATCGGAAGCTTTTCAAGCTCACTCATTCTCTCAGGAACAGGAATTCCCATTAGATCTCCAAGCCTTTTCATCCCTTCGAACTCATCTTTGTACTCATCCTCACCAATTGAAGCGAGTACCTTACCGGAGAACTTAAACGGACTTGCTGTCGAGGCTATCAAAGCGGGTACATTATCCCCTGAATCCTTAAGATACCTTTCCCATACACTGTAGGCTATGGCAGTATGGGGATCCATAAGGTAGCCATCACCTGACCATAATTTTTCTATAGCAGAGGATATATGCTGTTCTCCTGCCATTCCAGGAACTACCGGTCCAAGGCTATCCTTAGTCCACTGATAGTGACCTCTGTCTTGAAGAAGCCTCATTTTATCTTTAATTTCCACCGCATTTCCCCCGGACATATGGAAAAGATACCTCTCAAGGTTACTGGATATAAGGATATCCATGGATGGTGAGGATGTAAGGATAAGCTTTCTTCTCCTGTCATAAATGTTGCTTTCAAAAAAATCCGTGAGAACTCGGTTGTCATTAGATGCACAAAGAAGCTTGTTTACAGGTAGTCCCATCCTCATGGCATAGTATGCAGCCAGGATATTTCCGAAGTTTCCTGTAGGAACCGCAATATTTATCTTCTCTCCAAGCTTTATTTCTCCTTGCTCTGCCAAGCTTAGATAGCCGTACACATAGTAGACTATCTGCGGAAGGAGTCTTCCAATATTTATTGAATTTGCTGAGGAGAGAACAAATCCCTTTTCCTTCAGCTCCTCGTTGAATACCTTGTCATTGAATATTTCCTTTACTCCATTCTGGGCATCGTCAAAGTTTCCCTTCACTGCCGCCACATAGATGTTGGCGCCTCTTTGCGTTACCATCTGAAGCCTTTGGATCTTGCTGACTCCGTTTTCAGGGTAGAATACAACGACCCTTGTTCCGGGCACATCTTTGAACCCCTCAAGAGCAGCCTTTCCGGTATCTCCCGAGGTAGCCGTCAATATTACTACTTCCTTGCTCTCGCCTTGTTTAATAGCTGCTGTCTTCAGAAGATATGGCAGGACCGTAAGAGCCATGTCCTTAAAGGCAAGAGTCGGCCCCTTGAACAGCTCGAGAAAAAAAGCTCCACCTGCTTTTCTAATGGGCACAATGTCTTTATCCTCGAACTTATGGTCGTAGGCTCCCTCCACAGCTTGAAGGATCTCCTCCTCAGAGTAGTCGTCAAGATACAACTTTAATATCCCAAACGCAAGCTCTCTGTAGTTTTTCCCCATTAGCTCCTCAAGAGGTGGCAATTGCGGGAAGGCTTCAGGGACGAACAAGCCACCATCATCAGATATACCCTTTAGGATCGCCTGACTGGCCGATACATATATATCCTTGTTTCTTGTACTGTAGTATCTCATTTATCAGCTCAACCCCTCAACTCTTACTATGGAATAATCAGCTGTATTAAGGCCTGCCGTAAGTTCGAGAAGACTGTCAAGCCTTATTTCGCCTGTTATGGCAGCGACAGGATCGTTTTTGCTGATTACTTCTTTTAACGGCAATTCCTCAAGAACTTCCGACTCGAATCCTCCCTCAAATCTTACATAATAGGATCCCTTCAGGGACTCGTTCCTGTTTTGAAGAGCTCTTGCCCTGAGAGGTGAGGACTTGCTCTGAGTATTCAAAATGCAATCAATGACATCACTTAGAACTGCATTGGCTGTAGGGAGCATCCCTGCGCCTGCGCCTGTAAATGTAAGCGCACCTGCATTATCCCCTGAGAAGCAAACGGAATTCATCGCTCCGCCAACTCCTGCAAAGCTGCTTCCCAAAGGTACTGCCGTTGGCTGGACTATTGCTGAAAATCCTCCATCAGCCTCCCTGGCTTCTCCTATAAGCTTTACAACATATCCCCTTTCCTTCAGCTTCTCAATGTCAAATGACGAGAGCCTGTCTATACCGTCGCAGATTATGTCATCCTCGGAAATGGATGCACCAAGCGCAAGTGTTCCTATGATCCTGAGCTTTCTCATGGTGTCTGTTCCCTCCACATCAGCCGATGGATCCGCTTCAGCGTATCCAAGAGCTTGTGCCTCCCTTAAAACATCCGAATAATCCAGACCCTCGTTGGTCATCTTTGAGAGTATGAAGTTACATGTACCATTCAATATTCCTCTTATGCTTTCAACCTTGTTTAGCCTTATGGCGTCCTTCAAGGGCTTGATGAAGGGTATCCCTCCTCCTGCACTTGCCTCATACAGGAAATGGAGTCCCTTTTCCTCAGCCATGTAGGACAATTCCTCAAAGTATGCTGATACTACCGCCTTATTGGCAGTTACTACGTGTTTGCCATTCTGGAGGGTCTTCTTAATAAAAATATAACTGTCGTCCAGATCTCCTGTAACCTCGATTATTATATCTATCTCCTCATCAAGCAGCACCTGGTAAGGATCAGTCGTCAGGACTCCTTCTGGGATGGATACCTTTCTTTCCTTATCCAGATTTTTGACCAGGATCTTTTTTAACTGTAAAGGCTCTCCAATAAGGAGCTCAAGCTCTTCGCCCCTTCTGTTAAGGATGTCTGCAACTCCCTGACCTACTGTTCCAAATCCAAGCATCCCAAGCTTTGCCATCCCTAAATCCCCCTTTTGGCTAACAGCTCACCTATCTGAACTGCGTTGGTAGCTGCTCCTTTTCTTATATTATCAGCAACTACCCATATATTTAGTCCATGCTCAAGGCTGAAATCCCTTCTAATTCTTCCCACGAAAACCTCATCCCTTCCCTCGGCATCGATCGGCATTGGATAGAGCTTGTGGTCGGGGTCGTCTTTTACTACTACCCCTGGGAACTCACTTAAAATCCTTTTGACATCCTCAACCTGGAAGTCTTTCTCAAGCTCCAAATTTACGGAGACGCTGTGGGCGAACCTTACGGGAACTCTTACAGTAGTTGCCGTTACCTTGAGCTCAGGCGCATGGAGGATCTTCCTTGTTTCCTCGATCATCTTCATTTCCTCCTTGGTGTATCCATTCTCGAGAAATACGTCTATGTGAGGAAGGACATTGTTCTGTATAGGGAATGGGTAGAACTCCGAAAGTCCCTCGTCAAGGTCTCTTAAGCCCTTGGTCCCTGAGCCGGACACTGACTGGTAGGACGAATAGACTACCCTCTTGATCCCGTAGTTGTCCATTATTGCCTTTAAGGGCAGCATACACTGTATTGTGGAACAATTAGGGTTTGCTATAACTCCTTTATTCGAAAATGCATCTTCTCCATTTACCTCAGGCACCACCAAGGGGACCTGCTCATTCATTCGAAAGACGCTGCTGTTATCCACTACGACAACACCCTTTGAGGCAGCTATCGGTGCATACTTCTCGCTGATAGAGCCGCCTGCAGAAAAGAAGGCTATATCTATCTCCTCATCAAAGGAGTTCTCGTCGAGCTCCTTTACCACTATCTCTCTGTCCTCATACTTTAAAACCTCTCCTGCAGATTTCTTGGATGCCAGACATACAAGGGTCCCGACAGGAAACCTCCTCTCCTCCATGACCTTAAGTATTGTCCTGCCTACAAGTCCTGTAGCTCCTACCACTGCAACGTTATACTTTTTCATAGCTCCTGCCTCCCTTTCTCTTTATTCAAAGGCCTTGTAAATGGCCTCTATCGCCTTCTCAAAATCGTTGTTTTCAACTCCGATGATTATATTGAGCTCGCTTGAGCCCTGCGAGATCATCCTTATGTTCACTCCGCCGTCTGATAGTGCGGTGAATACCCTGGCTGATATTCCCTTCGTATTGATCATTCCCCTTCCAACTACCGCTATGAGAGCCATACTTGGATATGAAACTATATTGTCGGGGTTGCAATAAATCTGGATCTCATCCTTTACCTTCTTCAGCTTGCCGTTTAGGCCGATATCCGAGACTATAACGGATATTGAGTCTATGCTTGAAGGCATATGCTCTATGGTTATGTCATTTGTCTCAAACACTGAGACCAGCTTTCTGAAAAACCCCTGTTCAGCGGTCATAAGTGTCTTTTCAACAGATATTACCGTGAAATCCTTCTTACCGGCAATGCCTGTTATGCTCCCCTCATTTCTTTCAGCCCACTGATCGTTTACGATCAGAGTCCCTTCGTCCTCAGGTCTGTTGGTATTTCTTATATTAATTGGGATCCCAAGCCTTCTTACGGGGAATATAGCTTCTTCATGTAGCACCGGTGCACCCATATATGAAAGCTCTCTAAGCTCCTTGTAGGTTACGAGCTTGATAGGCTTTGGGTCTTTTACGACCCTTGGATCTGCCATTAGAAAGCCGGATACATCTGTCCAGTTTTCATAAAGCTCGGCATCGACGCCATCAGCTATTATGGCGCCTGTGACGTCCGAGCCTCCTCTTGAAAAGGTCCTGATGGATCCGTCTTCGTTAGACCCATAGAACCCAGGGACCACCACTTTTTCAATACCTCCAAGCTTCTCTGCGATCAACGATCTGGTCTTATTCTCATCCAGCTGCCCCATGGTATCGAATCTTATAAGCTCAGCAGCATCGATGAATGGAATACCCAGGTAGTCTGCAAGTATCAGACCGTTTATGTATTCACCCCTGCTGGCGCAATAGTCTCTTGAGGCTCCGTCCCTTATCATGGTCTTTATGTCTGACAAAATCTCCCCTATGGGGATCCCTGTTTCAAGCTCAGAGCAGATCCCTGTGAATCTATCCTGAATTATGGTGTACACCTCGTCAAAATTCAGACCATGGGATGCAAGCTGATGGCACATATACAGAAGATCAGTCACCTTATGATCCTTACCGTGTCTCTTTCCCGGAGCAGAAGGAACCACCACACCAATGCTTTTGTCAGACTCCACTATGCTTTTAACTTTTTTGAATTGGGCACCGTCTGCAAGAGAGCTGCCGCCAAACTTTGCTACCTTCATGCTATAGCCTCCTAGTAAAAATGTATACAAAAAATACTCGTCCAAAAAAGGACGAGTGCAATTACCCGCTTCCACCTAAATGCATGACAGAAAAATCAGCTTTAACGTAGCTACCGCTTACCCCTACTATTTTTCAGGGCAGTGCTCGGAGGTGGTTTTCGATTCTGTGTATCGCAGGAGGCCTTTCAGCCGGTGAACCTCCCTCTCTTTCGACCTTGCAGGATCTACTCGTCCTCGTCTTCGCTTTTTACCATTTTATAGCGATAAAGTCTCTCTGTCAAGTGGATTTATGTTATTTTATGCTAATCTTTTGATAATTTACGCTTATAATTGTCTTTTGATATTGTAGTGACTCCCTCCTCAATGGCTACTCGTCTGGGAATACCTCTCATGATGAAAATTGAATATATAGCGTGTATTTAAGTGTAATCCGCTATTTCCATTTAGCTCATATATACTGCCTAAGGCTTGAGTTCCACCGTCTCATGAATTCATCTTCTTTTACCATCGCTTGAAATAGAGGGTCAAGGACTTGAACTGAATCTTGCTCGATTGGTGTTCCCCTATTTGAAAAGGTCTTATATATAGCTTCTTGAACTTTTCTTCCTTCAAAATCAAAGGAAGTCGCAATGTAATATATATCATAAAAATCTTTCATGCGTCCCGTCGATTCAATAAACCTGACAATCGCATCAAGTTTTTCCGATATCGTTGATTCTAAAGAATATGTTAGAATCTCCGGTTTTTCAAATCCATCAAGTAAAACAGGGAGTATTCTTATCACTGGGGCTGGAACGATAGTATCACCAACACCAAAATCAATACTGAACGGTGTTTTTGTTTTGCCCATTAAGCCCATTAAATTTATGCGAACACCATGATATTCTTTTATCTCACTAATTGGTTCAACGCTTCTTATTTCAATTTCTACGAAATTGTTATCAATCTTCTGATCTATGATGGAGCGAACTAATTCTTCAACCTGACCAAGCTCATTGGAATGATTCTTTAGTAAATAATCAGCATCAATAGTAGGTCTTGTTGTGAAGTCACTGATTGAATAATTGTTGAAAGGGGATTTCTTCCGCTTTCGCTTTATTTTTTAATCTTGCCAGTACAGACGCACTTGAATAAGCCATTATATCCACTTCCCTATCTGAGAATGAACTTTTTTCGTGATGTTAAACATTTCAGCATACTCAAACAAACGTCTGATGTTCCTTTGTGGGTCTTTGTTATATCTCATTACTGCATTGGTAAAAACTTCTTTTTCGAGTTTTTTTTCATAACGCATAATATCACACATAGTGCGATCCCTATCAAAAATTCTAACTTCAACACCATTTACTTCAAATGTAGTTACCCCAATACTAAGGTATTTTGATTCTTGGTAAAATGGTTCTACTAGTGGGTAATCGATGTTGTACTGGCTTTTTTCACTATCTCTATCCACTGCTATTTGCCAAGCTGTTGGGATCCTATCTGTATAGTTATAATGCAAGAGTGCGCTTTCAAGAAATACAACCGCTTTAGGAAATAGTCTGGCAATCATTGCTTCCTCTGAATTCACTTCATCAGCAAGTTCATAGTAACCATACTTTATTTTCGATATTTCCCCTTCTTGTAAAAGCTTTTTAATTTGACGACTACTAAGACCCAGTTCATTCAACTCTGAGGTTTTCAGTATGCCCCCATGTTTTTCAAATTCCTGTATAATTTTTTGTTTTTCAATCATTTTTGCACCTCTTCATCCGCATCTAAATTCTAACGCGGGTATTTAAGTGCATTATGTCATTGTTTAAACTATTTCTCAACAGAATTTATCGACATGTGTGCTTACGTGGGTATCCTTAAGTCATTTAGCATTATACTAAAAATGTCAAGGACAAGCTTGCTTATCCTTGACATTTTGCTCGGTTGATTACAAGTTAAAGCCTTATACGATCAGACTTACAATTAATCTACTGACATTTTCATGAGTTATTAGCAGTGGATTTATGTTATTTTTTCTGAAGCTCACCCACAAAGGCCTTTACAAAAGCAGGAAGGTCCAAGGGACTTCTTGAGGTTATAAGGTTACCGCTTACTACTACCTCCTCATTGACCCACTCAGCTCCGGCATGTATAAGATCATCCTTAATGGTAGGGACCGAGGTAAGTCTTTTATCCTTGACATCGCAGCAGGATGCCATCATCCACGGTCCGTGGCATATTGCTGCTATAGGTTTACCGGCTTTGTCAAAGTCAGATACCAGCTTTCTTGTTGCTTCAGATTTTCTCATGTAGTCAGGTGAAAAGCCACCTGGAATTATTATCCCCTCGTAATCCTCAGCCTTTATATCAGCTGAGCTATGGGTGCTTTTCATTTTGAATCCTGATTTGCCGGAGTATTCGGCATGCTTTTCCGGTCCTACAAGATGGACCTCGTAGTCTTCTCTCAACCTGTGATATGGGTATACAAGCTCCTGCTCATCAAATAGATTCTCGATAAGAACAATTACTTTCTTCATATAAAAACCTCCTTCGTTATGGTGTCCCTATATGGATACCCGTAAGAGGTTTATAGTTCTCTATAATATTCCAAACATCATCAGACCTATGGTATTTATAGCCAGATTCGCCATCATGTGCACCAGCCAGGAGGATAAGATATTCCCATTTTCCTCGTTAAGCTTGTCGAAGATCAGGCCTCCAACAAAAAGTCCAATCATTGATAGAACAAATATCAGAGGACTGAACCAGCCCTTAATGATCGCAAGATGGTATACTGCGAATATCCCTGCACTTATGAAGTATGCATTAAACCTTTTGGTTTTACCCAGAAGCCCAAGAAAAATAAATCCTCTGAAGAAAAATTCCTCAAGCAATGAGTTCACAAAGGAGATATATATTGCAACAAGTATAAAATTATCCTTAACAACCCCAAGCTGCTCCCCCAGCAAAGCCCTTATCCTGTCAAGGTCCAGGTAGGGTGAGAAAAAGAAATAAGCTCCAATTAAGGTTGCATTTCACTTAAAATCATATACTATTAGTTGATTTTTATACAACCACAGGTTTAGTCGTTGAATTTTAGCGCTTCTTTAAAATTCCTGTTGTAAATTTTTATTGCATTATGTATAATTAATAATGTTCCATGCGGCAGTGGCGGAATTGGCAGACGCGCTAGATTCAGGTTCTAGTCCTGATTGCCAGGGTGGGGGTTCGAGTCCCTTTTGCCGCACCAATTAAAAGACAAGGTCCAGTACCTTGTCTTTTTCATGTCCCGGACTTCAAGTTCATGATGATATTCCTTTACTTCTTTGCTATACTAAAGACAGGAAAGGAAGTGATATCATGAAGCTTAACTTTATTAAGACAAGCCCGGCAGGCAATACAACTGTATTTATTCTGGACCAGCTTCCAAGAGATATGCACAGTCAAGTGGCGAGAGCACTAATGGATCCAGGTAGTCTTTACGCCGAACAGGTCGGCTTCATCGAAAAGCCAAAGGAAGATCCGGATGGCATTCGTCTTCAGATGATGGGCGGTGAATTCTGCGGCAACGCCAGCAGATCCTTCGCAGCTTATATGGTATACTCCGGATATCCTCAAATCGGTTTTGAAAATAACAGCTACTTAGTTCCCATACAGGTATCAGGTCTGGAAAGGGACTTGGTTTGCAGGGTATACCCAACTAAAATACCCTCAAGCTTCAGGGCTTCTGTTGAAATGCCTTTGCCCTTAGGCATGCATGCCGAGGAATTCATCATAAGCGGCGAGAAGAGATCTGCGATTCGGGTAGATTTCCCAGGGATAACTCACTTTGTTGTGGATGAGGACAACCTTAGAAGCAGGACTGAGTTCTTCCATCTCGTCAGGGATAAAATGTCTAATGAAAGCTTTGAGGCATTCGGAATAATGTACCATAACTTCGAGGAATCCACTTCAGCGCCATTGGTATATGTAAAGGGCACAGACTCCCTGGTCTGGGAGAAAAGCTGTGCATCAGGCACTGCAGCTCTTGGGGCCGCCATGGCATACCTTAGTGGCTCTGATATTCAAATGGAGATCAAGCAACCAGGTGGCAGTCTGTTTATAAAAGTGGAGTGGAACGGCGAGGAGGTTACCTCCATAACCCTGGATGGGATGGTTGAAATAGTAGCTGAAGGAACAGTAAATCTATAGCAGGAGATAAACCATGGCAGAAATCAATATTAAAAAAGTAATATCGATAGCACTTGAGACAGGGAGGATTATGCTTGCAAACGGTGCGGAGGTTTACAGGGTCGAGGAAACCATAGAGCGTATGATTGTATCAAAGCACTCCGCTCCAGTAAATGTATTTGTAGTTTCCACCGGAATAATAGTAAGCACCGAAATAGACGGAGACCCCTACACGGTCGTAGACAGGACGCCATCAACATCCTTAGATCTTGAGGTGATATCGCGGGCTAATGCTTTCTCGCGTCTTTTTACCGACGACGATATGACCGAGGAGCATGCAGAAATAATCCTCCAGGGGCTGAGAAACCACCCCAGGTTCCCAGATTGGGTAAGATACCTGTTTAGCGGGGCTGCAGGAGGATTCTTTGTGCTACTATCAGGTGGTACCTTCATTGAATTTTTATCGGCATATATTGCATCTGCTTTGGTTGTAATGTTCTCTGACACACTTACAAAGGAAAATATGAACTTCTTTATTAAGAACATCTCGGGAGGATTGATGGCAGCAGGGCTGGCTCTTGTCACCGTTTTGTTTCTAAGGCTCTTTGGAATATTTGCTTCATATAACCATATCGTAGTCGGTCCATTGATGACTTTGGTCCCCGGGGTTGCATTGACCAATGGGATCAGGGATCTTATATCAGGAGAGCTTATAGCGGGAAGTGTTAAAATAATGGAGGCGCTATTTATTGCGATCGCACTTGCCTTTGGGGTCGGTGTGGTGCTTCAGTTGAGTCTGGCCATTATAGGTGATCTATCATGGATATAATAATTCAATCGTTTTATTCATTTTTATGTGTAATGGGCTTTAGCGTCATGTTCAACATACCGAGAAAGCAAATATTTATAGCCAGCCTGAACGGTACGATCGGATGGTCCATTTACCTCCTGCTGCAAAGCGGTTCAGCAAGCTTTATAGTCCCTCCCCTTGCAGGATCGATAGTAGTCGGGGTTATAGGGGAGATCGCTGCAATAAAGAACAAACAGCCTGCAACGATCTTTATTATCCCAGGGATAATACCTTTCGTTCCAGGCTATGGAATCTACAATACGATGTATCACATCATCAACAACGATTTTAGTCAGGCAATAGTATCCGGCTCAGAATCAATGTTTATCGCCGTTTCCATAGCATGCGGGATAATTGTTGCCACATCCATCGTCAAGCTTATTAAAGAATCATTTCCAGCTTAATTGCTCCTGAGTCCATTTAAGTATCAGCTCCACAAATATGGCCAGGAGAGTTACAGGGATCGCGCCCTGCATGATCAGTGCCGTATCAAAGGTGCGCACTCCGTTTACTATCAATACCCCCAGGCCGCCTGCACCTACGGCAGCTGCAAGGGTTGCAGCACTTACGTTTATTACCATGGCTGTCCGGATGCCTCCAAGTATCACACTTAAGGCCATGGGCAGCTTTACCTTTGTGTACAGCTGCAGCTCGCTCATCCCCATTCCCTTTCCTGCCTCTATTGCATCCTTGGATACCTCGTCTATTCCTACAACAACGTTGTAAACTATTGGCATGAGAGCATATATCACAAGTGCCAGAAGAGCTCCGTTAAATCCATATCCAAACACCGGGACCGCAAGTGCAAGAAGTGCAGGTGAAGGGAATGCTTGTCCAAGCTTTACCAATCTCATAAGAGTTTGTTTAAAATCAGAACCATGGGTGGTTGTCGCAAAAATACCTAATGAGGTTCCAAGTACTACTGATGCAACACCGGAGATCCCAATCATCCAGAGATGTTGGAAAAAGTAGACATATACGGGTGTCCTTAGATAAGTGGTACCTTCTTTCCCTGAAATTGCAACAAGGATCCTTTGAAAATCTTCCCCAAATACAAGGATCAGCAATATCAATGATCCGATTATTGCTCCATATAAAAGGTTCCTGTTATTACCCTTCACTTTAGGTCACCCCGCATCATCCTGAGTATGCCGTCCCACGAGATACTCCCTCCACAGGTCGAAAGCCTCTCCTCGCCTGTCGAAAGCATGATCCCGACTGCATCCTTGAGTGAAGCATCCGGTGATATTGTTTTTCCGGAAAACTCAACTTTCTCTACTGCGTCGCATACACTCCGCCTTGAAAGCAGTGTTAACGCTCCTTCTCCCTTGAAAAAGCTTTCCACAAATTCATTTAAAGGGTTCATTACGATCTTCTCCGGAGTATCTATCTGAACTATTCTGCCCTGATCCATAAGACATATCCTGTCTCCGAGGAGAATGGCCTCATCTACGTCATGCGTAACAAACAACACAGTCTTATGGAGCTTTTGCTGGATCCTCATGAACTCTCTTTGAAGTCTGAGTCTGTTGATGGGATCAACTGCGCCAAAGGGCTCATCCATGAGGAGTATATCGGGATCGGATGCAAGAGCCCTTGCAACACCTATCCTTTGTGCTTCTCCCCCTGACAGCTCAGAAGGCTTTTTATTCCAGTATACATTGTGATCAAGGCCAACAAGTTGCAGCATCTCTATAGCTCTGTCCTTTATTCTCTCCTCATCCCACTTCAAAAGATTAGGGACAACTGAGATATTTTTTCCCACGGTCATATGCGGGAACAAACCGGTGCTTTGGATCACATAGCCTATGCTTCTTCTAAGCTCAACCTGATCATAGGTGTCTATGTCCCGGCCTCTGATCTGGATATTGCCGCCGGTTCTTTCAACCATTCTGTTGACCAGCCTTAGTGTAGTTGACTTTCCACATCCTGAAGGACCCAGGATAATTAAAATTTCTCCTTTTTCCGCATGGAAGGATATATCGTTTACAGCTGTAAATTCATTGTAATTTTTAGTTACTCCTTCAAATCTAATCATAAACAGATCTCCTGTACATGTCCTCAAGTATCTTCAATCCACCATCTACCAAAACAGTTATCACTACTATGGGTATTACCCCAAGAAGCACCAGATCCTGCGAGGCTTCTGCCAGCCCAAGAAAAACAAAGCTTCCAAGTCCTCCACCTCCTACAAGACCTGCCAATACAGCTCCGCCTATCGTCTGGACCAAAGCTATCCTTATCCCTGTGAATACCACAGGCAAAGCCAATGGAAGCTCTACCCTTCTTAATATTTCACTCCTGGTCATACCCATTCCCTGCGCTGCATCAATGACTGCAGGCTCCAGAGCCTCAAAGCCGGCAAGAGTATTCCTTGCTATGGGAAGAAGAGCGTAAAGTGTCAATGCCACATAAGCTGGGGCCCAACCGATCCCGCTGACTCCTATGGCTCTGAACAATCCGATGCCGCCTAGAGTTGACAAAGGGACAAGCAATAGTCCAAAAAGGGATAAGCTTGGTATTGTCTCTATTATGCTCAGGGGCACCATGATCCTTCCCTCAAGACTGCTTCTCCTGTATGCCAGATATCCAAGTGGGATAGCCATTAAAGCAGCTGAAACAGTCGATCCTATGGACAAAACAGCATGTGTTCCAAGGTGTGTAAAAAACTGAGATCTTTTAACCAGGTACTCCTTCATCAGTGAATAGTTTTTCAAATACCCGGTCATAGCCATTAGAAACAGACCTGCTGCAAGAACAAACAGAAAGGCAGGAAGTATCCACCGCAGATTTCTCTTAGGCAGTTCTATTCCTGATACCAGGAGGTAGAATAGAAGCAGCTGTGTATAGAACCCTATAGATAATGATATCCTTGGGCTTGCTCCGCTGAGATATCCCTTACCCGGAAAATAAAACACACCTAAAAGAAGAGAGATGGGAACAAGGATACCTGTTATCAGGGTAAATGTTTCCTTCTGCTTCCCTTTGTAAAAAGAAAGGGTCATGACCATGACCCACGCAGCAAGCAGTAAATAGACCCACGGACCCAGGAAATCAAAGGAATCTTGATCGATCCCTGAGGCTATCCTGTTTGGCTTTGTCTCTGCCATATTTAAAAATAATGCTGATAATATTCCTGATAAAGCAAGGATCTTTCTATTCATAAGGTCATCTCCCCGGATGCTATTCCAATATACCCTCATTTATAAGGTGTTCCTCTGCAACCTCCCTGGGAGAAAGCCCATCAACTATTACCTTCTTGTTCAACAGCTGCAGGGTCTCAAGATCCAGAGTCTCAAATACATCCTCGATAATAGGCCCTATCTCGGGGTATTTATCCAGCACGTCAGACCTGATTATTGCGGAGGGCTCATAAACCGGAGGGATTGAAAGCGGATCCTCGATCACGACCAGTTCAAGCTCTGCGAGAGAACCATCAGTTCCATATACGAGCGCTGCGTTGACGTCATCAGTGCCATTTGCGAGAGCACTGATCGTTTCAGCTGTATTGCCATGAGGAAGCATTATTACCTGCTCTGGTTTTAGTTTAAATCCATAGGCCTCCTCCATTCCCAAAAGCCCTGAATATCTCTCAGCAAAAAGTTGACTTGTGATGAACTTAATGACCCCTCCGCTGTTTACATAATCAGCAAAATCATACATATCCTCAATCCCGTTTTCATCAGCAAAGCTTTTCGTCATTGCGATAGCCTCTGTATTATTTGCCTTTGCCGGCTTGAGCCAAATAAGTCCGTTGTTTTCCTTGTCATAGGAAGCTATGGCCTCGTAGCCTTCCTCTGCATCATTCCATACCTCTTCAGCTATTCCCTCTGAATAGAACTGTCCATTCCCGGTATAATCGATCCCTACCTGGAGCTCGCCAGCTATCAATGCATTTCTATGAACGTCAGGCGTGCCGAACTGTACCTTGTCAGTCACAGCATATCCATTTTTTTCAAGTGTAAGGAGGATCATATTGCCTAATATCCCTCCCTCGGTATCGACAAAGGAACCGACTATGATTGGATCATCCTTGTTCAGTACCTCAGTGGAAGTCTCAGGAGCACAGGATGACAGGAGCATTGCTGCACTTATTATCATTATGGTTATTATTGAAAGCTTTTTCATGGTAATACCTCCGTTCGTCATATTCAAATTCCAACACTATAATGTTACCCTGTAAAAAAGCCGACTAACATATCAACCCTTTATAATAAGACCCAGATATTTCCAGGATAGTCTCGCAGATCCCTTCCCAATCCTAAAAAGGCTCTTAAATCCATATTTCTTAAGCATCTCTGTGCTTTTATTGCTCATAAGGTTTATATAGAGATACGTCTTCATAAGCTCCCAGCAATAGCTTCTAAGTCCCATTCGGGAAGGCTTGACGACTACCTGCCCAAAGCTCCATCTCTCGTGATCATTTTCCGAAAACAACAGCCTGTCCTTGAACTCTTTGTGGATAGGAAGACCCGGAAAAGGATTTATAGGGTTAATTGTTGATATTTCCGGATGGTGTCTTCTTCGATCGAAAGAAGGTCCCTTCTTGTCAAGTCATGGTCTATAAGCTTTTCCTCAACACCCTCTATTCCCCATCTCAGGCAAAAGCTGCAGGCCTTCCTGCACCCGGTTCCGTACTCCATAATAGCTGCAGGCATATATCCAGAGAGCGGTCAGGCGGAAGGAGCTTCAGGTCATATGGATCGCTTTCCATCGACTTCAGCCCTTCTCTTATCTCTCCAGCAGTTTTACCCCCCCCAGAAGATTCTTTATTGCATAATTAAATCCCTTGACTTCATTCCATCCAAATACCAAATCTATATATGGGGACATGAAGTCATCCATAACTACCTCAGCATGTATAAGCTCCATCTGTCCTCCGGCGTGATAATTCTGTCTTTTATTATACCATATGCACATTGCCTGAGTATCGGGTATAATAATCTCAGGGCAACACTTAGGAGGTCATTATGGACATATTGAAAATATTTGAAGATAAGTATATATTGGCAGCCGTAAAGCCTTCGGGGATTGCCGCCCAGGGTGATAAAACAGGGGACGAGGATCTTATGACCGTACTTGGGGGGCAGCTTTTTCTCGTCCATAGACTGGACAGACCTGTAGGAGGGATCATTCTCTATGCAAAGACTCAAACAGCAGCTTCAAGGCTTTCCAGGCAAATTGCCGAAAAAACCATCCAAAAAGAGTACCTTGCAATTGTCACAGGAACCCCAGCTGCTCCTGAAGGAGAGCTTATCGACAATCTGAAAAAGCTTAGGACAGTAAATATGAGCAAGGTGGTCCCGCCCGAAACTCCAGGATCAAAGGAGGCAAGGCTTACGTATAGACTTATGGAGACAGTCCAAACAGAAGATTTGGGATCTCTAAGCCTATTATCCATCAAGCTTCATACAGGAAGACATCACCAGATCAGGGTCCAGCTGTCAAATGCGGGAATTCCGATCTGGGGAGACACAAAATACAACAGGATATTTATGAAAAGGAAGGGCTGGAGCAAAATCGCGCTTTGGTCAAACAAGCTTAGCTTCAAGCATCCTGATGATAATCGGCTGATTGAACTAAACTCAATTCCTCCTTATGAGGAGCCATGGAGCATTTTCAATTCCCTTGGTGACAGGGAGGTGTGCCTTTGAAAAGACAGTATGAAACAAAGAGGCTTATCCTGAGGACACTTGATGAGGGGGATGCCGGCAAGATCCTTCAATTTTATCTTAAAAACAGGGAATTCCTGAAGGAATGGGAAACAGAGAGAACTGAGGATTACTTCACTTTGGATTATCAAAGGCTTCTTATACAAAAGGAACAAATAGTAATGGAGCATGGTGGTTCCTTAAGACTTTGGATATTCAAAAAGGAAGACCCCGAGACAGCAATTGGTTCTCTTGGCTTTGACAACATAGTTATGGGTTGCTTCAGATCCTGCTTTATGGGCTACAAAATAGATAAGGATGAGATAAACAAAGGTTATATCACGGAGGCAGCAAGAAAGGGAATCGAGATAATGTTTGACCAGTTTGGTCTGCACAGGATCGAAGCAAATATAATGCCGCGAAATTTAAGGTCTCTTAGGGTGGCTGAGAAGCTGGGCTTCCATAACGAAGGACTTGCAGTCAAATATCTAAAGATCAATGGGAAATGGGAGGACCACATACATATGGTCCTATTGAATGAAAAACTTGAGAGGGAGGACAGATTGTAAATGCCAAGACTTTTTGGAGAAAGTATAGTGCTTAGGGAATACAGGTGGGAAGATCTCGACGGGATCAGAAACTGGGTAAACGATAGTGAGGTAACACAGTTTTTAAGCGGATTATTTCTATACCCTCACACGCTGCATCAGTCAGAAAACTACTTGAGAATGATGATTGAGCAAAAATCAGAGGCAAGAGGTTTTGTTATTGCAGACAAGGACACTCTGGAGTATATAGGTCAGATCGACCTGATCAAGGTAGACTGGGTAACCAGAAAGGCGACGCTTGGGATAGTGATTGGCAGGAAGGAGCTCCATGGGAAGGGTATTGGAACCGAGGCAATCAAGCTTCTTCTCGATTTTGCATTTAACCAGCTTAACCTTAACAAGGTGGATCTGACAGTAAGGGATTACAATAAAAGAGGCATCAGATGCTATGAAAAATGCGGCTTTGTTGAAGAAGGGAGACTTAGAGAGGATTACTACATCAACGGAAAATATACTGACACAGTACTTATGGGCTGCCTGAAGAGGGAGTTTTTGTTGTTAAATATTAAGAAATAACTATTTAATACTCTTATGGCCTCACAGATTCTATAAAATAATCAAATTTAACTTTAGCCTGCATACTGTAATATAATCAGTGGTGATTACAATATAGGAGGCTGGTTAAATGAATGGTAAAAAGAACACCTCAGCTATGATATTTGCAGCTCTTGGAATAGCTATCAACATTGTTTTAGGATCTGTGGCAAATTTTTTAAGCATCCCGCTTGTTTTTCTTGATACAATTGGAACAATATTTACAGCTGCAATATTTGGACCATGGTGGGGAGCATTGACGGGCGGCCTTACAAACCTGGTTCAAGGGGTAATAAGCGACCCAAGAAATATTCCATTTGCACTTGTGAACATAGCGGTCGGTTTAATTGTTGGATTCATAGCTAGAAAATACAAGTTTAACCTTAAGACAGCAGTAATAACAGGGATGATTTTAGCCGTAGTTGCACCATTGATCGGTACTCCAATAGCTACATATGTCTACGGAGGCATAACCGGTGACTTCAATGACGTAATATTTACCTGGTTGGTACAATCAGGGCAAAAAATATTCACAGCAGCGTTTATCCCAAGAATTGCCAGCAATATAGTTGATAAGATCCTAAGCTCAGTATTAGTAGCACTTCTTATTAAGAGACTTCCTTCAAATTTAATCAACGGTGCTAAGTAATGGAGAGAAGCAAGAAGGTAATATTATCAGCACACTGTGTATTGAATCAGAATACAGTCGTCGAGCCTCTTGCAAGATCAAAAGGAGCTTATAAGGATATTGTTCAATTGATCATGGCTAAGGCTATTGGTATTCACCAGCTGCCTTGTCCGGAATTCAGGTATCTTGGTCTTGGAAGGCCGCCAATGACTAAGGAAGAATATGATACGCCAGAATTCAGGAAGCTTTGTAAAGAACTTGCTTCTGATTCGATTAGAATCGTACTTGAATATGAAAAGTCAGGTTATGATATAGTGGGTCTATTAGGAATAAACCAAAGTCCTACCTGCTCCATAACCGGTTTAAGAGGCATATTTATGGAAGAATTGCTTTCTCTGTTAGAGGGTGAAGGGATCATTTTGAAGACTTTTGAAGTACCTGAAGATTATTATGATGGAGATCGAGGTAGTGACTTTATAGACCATATAGCTGGACAAATCGAGTAAAGATAATCTATTTCAATCATTCAGATCTGCAAATATCTTTAATAATTACTATTGTGCATATTAAATGGGCGAACCAGGGGGTTCGCCCATTAAAATTACAGCTTCAGGATCAGCTCCTCAAGACTTCTCTTAGGAACGTGATGAACTCCGTTCTCATCTCTCCAATACTTTACATCCCCATCCGGTCCGATATCCTCCAAAACCACCTTTTCCTTGGGTTTACCCAGTGCTATTACAAGTAGTATTTCATATCGATCTGGGACATTCAGCTTATTCTTAAGATTTTCTTTATTGAAGCCTCCAAACATACAACCTCCATAGCCCTTTTCGACGGCCCCAAGAAGAATGCTCTGACATGCGATACCATGATTCCAGAATATGTTGGAGCTGATTTCCTTGTCGACAACCATAACTATATAGGCTGAAGGCTTCTCCCCTTCAACTGGACCGTCCCAATCCTTAAGATAGGCCGCCCACTTCAGCTCCTGAAATATCAATTCATTTTTGTCTGCAGTATTTGATATGATGTACTTCAGCTGCTGCATATTGGCGCCAGTAGATGAAAGTCTGGCAAGGTCTATGAATTCCAACAGCTCCTTCTCGGTGATCTCAACATTCTGGTAAAACCTTCTGTATGTCCTGTTTTTGATGATCAGGTCTCTAATCACGAAATCTCCTCCTCTTCATAGATTCTAACATATTTCCCGGTTATTGATGCCTCATTCCTGATTATTCCTTTAGTGTGCCACCATCATTTTTGTTGTGCTTTAGCAGTTTTAATGCTTAAGATACAGACTTATCCAACTTAGGCAACTATCTTGTCCTTCCCACCACTTACAGCCCAAAATGGCACTATATGGCAGTGACCTGAACCGCAAACAGGATCCTCGGGTATATCAAGCTTAGGCGCAAAGGATCTTGATGCGATGTCGTACTCTTTTCCCTTAGCTGAAATTTGCAGGAGAAGTCCGTCAAGCTTTTTAACCTTTTCCATATCAGGAGCTGCACTCCTTACGTCATCTTCAGTTGGCAGGATACACAGCAGGTCTCTGCTCATATAGGCCTGTAATGGTCTTACACCGATAGCCTCCGCCATTTCATCTGTGACTTCTACCTTTTTAAGCTTATATGATGGGAAATCCATCTCCAATAGATCCCCCTTCTTAACAACTGTAAGAAGGCCGCTGCGAGTCTGAAATCTGACCTCATCTGCCTCAGGTTCGTAGAATCTTGTTATCACATAGGCTGTTGCAAGTGTAGCATGTCCGCACAGATCGATCTCTCCCCCTGGTGTAAACCAGCGAAGTCTGTAATCTGAGCCTTCCTTGAATGCATATGCCGTTTCGGACAGGTTGTTCTCCTCTGCGATATTTAGCATTGTATCGTCACCAAGCCACCGGTCCATTACACAAACGGCAGCTGGATTGCCTCCAAATACCTTGTCAGTAAATGCATCCACAACATACTGCTTCAATTTAGCCTCTCCCAAGTAATTTTTTAGCAACATCTCCCATATATCTCTTATTCACGGAATATATCTTCCTACGATCCCAATTGCTCAAACATTAAAGCTGCCTAAAGCTTTCCTTCAATCAAGCCCAAATAGATGGATCAAAGGCCAGTGCACTCGCCTTTGCCAATCAGTCTCTGTATGGGCTGCTCCTATTATCCAATGGGCTTCAATGCTTCCCTTTGAGCTGTCGTACAGGCTTAGTATATGTTCAACGACCTTGTCAAAGGATTTATCCAGGCTTCCCTCTCTTGTTCCCATGTCCATCCACATACGGCTATTTTCAATTGCATCCTGATTCATGTAAACTGTCTTGATGTTTTCCTGAGTGCTCCACCAGAACGAAGGAGATATTATTCCAAGCCTTCCGAACACATCGGGATGCCGAAACCCAATGTTGAATGTAACCAGCCCTCCCATTGATGATCCCATAAGACCTGTATCCTCTGGACCTGCCAATGTCCTGAAGTTCTTATCGATAACAGGCTTCAGCTCTTCTATAAGGAAGCCTTCATATAGTCTTCCCCTGGCATTTATCCTTTCTCCTTTATATCTGCCATTAAAGTGGGCGTATTCGCTTAGCCTGTCATGTCCAATGTTGTCGATCCCGACTATTATTAGCTCTCTTAGCAAACCCCTTTTGACCAGCTCATCATGGGTTTCATGTACCATCCATCCCACTCCCGCATAGGCTCTTTTGCCGTCAAATATATTCTGGCCATCATGCATGTATAGCACAGGGTAAAATTTATCGGTGGATTTAAAATAGCTCGGTGGTAAGCATATATTAATCTCTCTGGTGTTGTTTAGAATATTTGAGTAAAACTCATCTATTGTAACCATGCGCTCATCCGTTTCGAACATTGTCTGGTCTCCTAATAAATATTTATTCACCATAATGTCTCATAATGATAATATCAAATTCTTAGCCCAAGCTAAATAATATTATCCCTCTTCAGCTCCTTAATTGCATTTTTAACTGCCATTTTGATTATGAAATACAATACCAGAGCCGGTAAAGCGACGTATATTGGCAGTAAAATTATTCCTGCTGTCAGAACATTATTCATTTTTCAGTATCCTCCCCTTATTCCTCAGTCATTCATGCCAGGTCTATTTGTATCTAAACAACTTTCTAATTAATAGATAGAAGGCAAAGGTTATAACAGGTATTAATATAAAATATGCAAATAGACTTATTGGTGTAAATTTCACTTTTAACCCCCCCTCTTGTGATACCTTGCTGGTTGAGGTAATTTTGTACTTATGCACATAAAATAAATATTGTCCATCAATCAGCTCTATTACTTTCTTCCATAGTCATATTTGCAGAATGGACATTTTGGATAGTCTTTGTCATGCACTTCTCCACAGCTGGGGCACTTAATCTTTGTTATCAACTCATCCTTACGGTGGTAAAACTCAAGTTTCCCGCATCCAGGACACTGGTGCACATCAACCTGTATACCATTTGGAACCCTTCTCATCATAAGCATTTCAGGTTCACCAATCCTCAGCACAAGGTCTTTCACTACCTCCATCTCACTTCCACATCTCAAGCATTTCATCTCATCTTTCAATGGTATCCCTCCTTATAAATCATGACATATAATTCTACTTATATGAGCTTATCGACCCGCTTACCTCCTCTTGTAATATGACAGCAATGACAACAGTAAGTTGGCGATCGCAATGCCAAGAAATACCAAGTCCAGGCTTAAATCACTCTTCTTTGAATTCTCCGAATCCGCTGCAGTAAACATGCTTTCACTGAATTTTGATGCAAGAAATCTATTGGAGCTGCCTCCGATCCCCATAAGACTTGCACTTCCATTCACCCAGCGAAAGGTTGGGCCCTCCTTTGAAACGTTAGACACTTAGTCATGCTTTTTATTAGTATACCACACGACTGGGATTAATATCCCATGACCTTCAATATAAATGACTATAAATGAATGTTCTCTTGCCTCTCAAACCTAAGCTGAATGTCTGCTTGACTATCAGCGGCAAAAATATAAGAGTAAGACGCTTTAATTGTCAGCGCTTACTCTCTGAATTTTTTCCTTCTGTTACATTTCTCTGCGACCTTCCATTGCACGTGCCAAAGTAATCTCATCAAAGTATTCCAAATCTCCTCCGACGGGAATTCCATGGGCTATTCTTGTGACCTTGACTCCCAAGGGCTTTATCAGCCTTGAAATATAAAGTGCAGTTGCTTCACCCTCAACTGTTGGATTTGTTGCGATGACCACTTCCTTTACCGTGTCGTCTCCCAGTCTGTTCAGGAGCTCCTTGATCTTTATATCCTGAGGTCCTATGTTTTCCATGGGAGAAATCGTTCCGTGGAGCACATGGTATAATCCCTTATACTCCCTGCTCTTCTCCATGGCTACAATATCCCTTGGTCCCTCAACCACACAAATAAGAGATTTGTCCCTTCCTGTATTGCTGCATATATTGCATACCGGTTTATCGGTTAGGTTTCCACAGACCTGGCAAAAACCTATCCTCTCCTTTGCCTCAAGAATAGCAGAAGAAAGCTTTACAGCCTCCTCAGAATCCATCTCAAGTACATAAAAAGCAAGCCTCTGGGCAGATTTTCTTCCTATCCCCGGAAGCTTTGAAAACTGGTCTATTAGATTTGCTATAGGTAAGGCGTAGTGATCCATCTGATCGTCCCCTTTTGTTAGAACAGTCCTGGGATATTCATGCCTCCCGTAACCTTTTTCATTTCGTCAGCAGCATATTGCTCTGCCTTTCTAAGGCCCTCATTTACAGCTGCAAGCACTAGATCCTGAAGCATTTCCACATCCTCCGGATCGACAACTGACTGGTCTATCTCTATGTCCAGAACCTCTCTCTTTCCATTGACAGTTACCTTCACTGCTCCTCCACCAGCTGTTGCCTCAAGCTCCTTTGCATCTATCTCCGCCTGGATCTCCTCCATCTTCTTTTGCATCTTCTGCATTTGCTTCATCATATTGTTCATATTTCCACCCATTCCCGGGTATCCGCCTCTTGCCATTTCAATTCCTCCCTATTTGAATTTGACTATATCTTTACCGAAAAAATCGACTGCTTCCTTAATTGCCTCTTCCTTCGTAGCCTCAATTGACTTTTCAGGATAGTTCCCTGAATTATCCGGAACACAAGACTTCATAAGGATCATCAGCTCCACTGGCTGTCCGAAAAATTCAACGAGTATTCCTTCAAGAAATTCTTTGTTCTGCGGTTTGTTTACAGCATCTTTATGGAACTCAAAGCCATCCTTATAGGCAAGAGTGATCCTGTTCCCATTTACCTGAGCCACCTCTCCCTCCATAACAAGAGCATATATACTCATCTTGCGCGTCTTTACCGTTTGAAGGAACCTTGGCCATGCCTTTTTTATGGACTCTATGTCAAGACCTGGCTTCTCTATAGATTCATCAGGTCTTTTCACCTCAGAGGTTTTAGGTGTTTCCTTCTTCTCCTCCACAGCAGGCTTTGACTCAGGGGATTTTTCAGTTTTCTTTACCGGTGTCTGATTAGGTTTTTGAATAGGCAAAGCTATTCCATCCTCAAGGGCTTTGACTCTCTCCTCAAGTGACCTCTCATTATTGAGTCCGACCAGCCTTATTGCTGCCATCTCGAGTATTATTCTTGGTTGGGTAGACCATTTCATGCTTGTGTCAGCATCTGCAAGTATCTGGAGTGACCTCATTATGTAGCTCAGCTCCATTTCACCTGACTGCCTTTTGCATACCTCCACCTCTCCCCAGTCTATCAACTGCTCCGGGTCGGCGGAGGTCTTGGCGATCATAAGATTTCTGTAATGATGGATCAGGTCCTTCAGGAAAAGTGAAGTGTCCTTCCCTTCCTGTATTATATGGTCGATCAGCTGAAGTACCTCATCAAGCTTCTCCTCTTTTATGGAGTCTACCATTTTGAAGATGAGCTCCTTGTTTGCTATCCCAAGGATCTTTAAGGCATCATCATAGGTTACTTTTTTGTCGTCGAAGGCTATGCATTGGTCAAGAAGACTTAATGCGTCTCTCATAGCTCCGTCGGAATTGGATGCTATAAGCTTGAATACCTTATCATCGACCTCTACTCCCATCTCAAGTGAGATCTTCCTCATACTGTCCTCCATGTCCCTTGAGGTCAGTCGTTTGAAATCAAACCGCTGACATCTTGAAAGTATGGTGGGGGGTAGTCTTTCAGGCTCTGTGGTAGCAAGCAAGAATATCAAGTGCTTCGGGGGCTCCTCAAGGGTCTTCAGCAAAGCATTGAAGGCCTCGTTGGTAAGCATATGGACCTCGTCTATTATATAGACCTTGTATTTTGCCCTTGATGGCGGATAGACGACCTTCTCCCTGAGTTCTCTTATATCCTCGATCTTCCTGTTGCTTGCAGCATCCATTTCTATGACATCCATTATACTTTCATCGAGGATCCCCTTACAAATATCACATTTATTGCAGGGGTTGCCATCCTTCGGATCCAGGCAATTGACCGCCCTTGAGAATATCTTTGCTGCTGATGTCTTCCCTGTTCCCCTTGTCCCTGAAAAAAGGTAGGCGTGCCCGACATTGCCCTTTATTATTTGATTTTTAAGTATCGTAGTGACATGTATCTGCCCAAGAAGCTCGTCAAAGGTCTTGGGTCTGTATTTCCTGTAAATTGCCTGATACATCGACATCATCCTTACCTTTTGATATGGTCCTATTATACCAAAAAAGCGCTCTATTTACATCAAAAATGTAAACAGGGGCCAATTGGCCCCAAATTATAGGTTATTTCTTACAAGCTCCTCTGCCTCTCCGTCCTCAGGGAATCTTCCCAGCTCAGCTTTTGAGAACAGAAGCTTATCGTCAAGGCTGATTTCAAATACACCACCTGATGACGGTACTACAGCAACTTCGCTTATCTTGTTTTTATGTTCGGAAAGAACTGCATCTGTCAGAGCAACTGCCCTGCCTCGATAGCCTCAGGATGTGCAATACTCTATTTTTAGTTTTTTAGCCATTGTAACTCCTCCTTTTAAGGTTTGTATTGATTTTACCCACTATGTCCCCTTAGCAAACGGAGTTGTTGACATGACCGATTTTTTAGTCTATAATGTAATCCTGTGGAAACATGGAGAGATGGCTGAGCTGGTCGAAGGCGCACGACTGGAAATCGTGTAGGCGTGATGAACGTCTCGAGGGTTCGAATCCCTCTCTCTCCGCCATTACCGTGCTAGATGGGGAGGTAGCGGTGCCCTGTACCTGCAACCCGCTGTAGCAGGATCGAATCCCTGGTCCCGGCATCTCTATTGTAAGGTCTGCCTCAAGTAAGTGGCGTTGACGGTTGGGTCCTACGCAACGGAAACTCATGAACCTCGTCAGGTCCGGAAGGAAGCAGCGATAAGTGAATATTTTCGTGTGCCGTGGGTGAGCCTGGCTCGAGCTAACTACTTGGGTAACGCTTGGAATAGGATCGCCAAAACCGGGTGCACGGTTACATATGAAAAGAGACCTTCGAGGTCTCTTTTCGCTTTTAAAATATTTATTTTAAATCTGCAAATCCAACTGCCAGCCTTCCACATGGTCACTGGAATACTTTGAATCCTCAATCGATAAGCTCTATCTCTCCACTATCAAGATCTATCCTCTTTAGAGTTAGGTACTGGTTGTCTTCAAAGGAATGGAACAATAACCATTTCCCTACCTTGGTCAAGCCCTCAACACTGAAGGTTTCATAGTACATCTGATTTCCTGTACCGTCCTTTTGGATAAGGTACAGGCCATCTCCCGGGTACCCGACCTCTTCTCCGTGGATTGAGTAGAATATTCCCATGTCCGTAATGGTAAACGACGATATCTTTTGCCCAACCAATAACTCCGGAGCACTCGAATCATCCATATTTGCCCTATAAAGCCCATAATCATCACTGATGAAGTACATATAGCTGCCATCTATGACGATATCCCTTGCATAATCCTCAAGTTCTATCCTCCGGTCACTCCCATCCAGCCCGATGCTTTCGATCGATCCCTTGTCCTCATCCTTCTGCTCATGGCTAAAGTATAGCCTGCCATTATAAATTGAAATATCTGAGGACTCGACATCCAGAAATCTCTCGAGGCCTCTTCCGTTAAGGTCCATCCTGTAAATATAGAATCTGTCAGAAAAATTTATGAAGTATATCCATCCGCCCTCTATGTTTATATCCAGTAAATATCCTTGTTTATATATTATCTCATTAACAGTTCCGTCAGTCTTTATCCTGTTAATGCTTTGCCCACTCATATAATATATCCAGTCGTCGACGATATTTAGTCTGTTAATACCGCTTCCACTGGGTTTTTGGATGAGATAAGTCCTGTTTTTAAGATCCTTGTCTGCTTTTATAAGGTTTAGGTGGTCTTCAACATAGTAAATATTCTCCCCATCCTCGGCCCCATAACCGTAGTTATTGGTGTTCACCACTGAATTGCCCGGTTTGGAGGTATTCTTAAATTCTATCTCCTCAACCTTCTTCACGAAGGAGTTGTGTCTTATCATCTTGATCTTCCAGAACATCCCCATTTCGCCAAGAATAGGAATAGATACCAAGATTAGTATTAGAAGAGCTGTAATCACACTGGTCGCTCTCCTTGTCCAGATGCTACCCTTCCCCCTTATATCCTTAACGAGCTTATCCAGGTAGTAATGTGGTCCAGACATTTTGACCGATCCGTTGGAATATTCAGCCTCCACCACATCCTTGCTAAGTTTATTGTATGGAAAGTCGAATTTTGGTCTTAGTACCAGCCTGTTCTCTTCTTTTTCAACAACATTCCATCTTCCCTTGGAAATTTGAGCTTCTAATTTTTCAAAGGACTCTACGCTTTCGTCTATCACCATGTGTCTGTAGTTTAGCGCAGTAGATAAACCTATGATTGCTGCATACATGGAAGCAAACATCCAGGAGAAGCTAAAGTCGAGGCCAAATATTACCTCGTAAACAAAGTATAGGGCTGCAATCAATGGAACTGAGAAAAAAAGGAGCCTTTTCCCAATAAGTATGATCATGCTATTCTTCCGTCTCATAAGCATCTCCTTTATGAATCATTATTTCTTTCGTATTAGCTATTATTGTAACATAATGAAACGTTAAAATCCTTCAATTATTACACTTTCATTGCAACAATAAAAAACACCGGGTCTCCCCGGTGTAATTAAATATCTATGCAACTGTTCCTCTGTTCCCGTCATATTTTTCATATTCCTTCGTCTCCATGATGTCTATTATGATGTCCACCAAGTTAAAAACATCCTCATATGACACGTAGAAAGCTATAGGTGCCAGCCTTATTACGTTTGGATACCTGAAGTCAGGTACAACTCCCCTTCCCTTAAGTGCCTTGTTTATCCTGATTGCGTCATCATGCTCAAGAGCTACATGACCTCCCCTTCTCTCGTCATCGGTTGGGTTGCCGTAGGAAAACCCATACTTTCTAAGCTTCTCGTCTATCAGATACATCAAATAGGCTGTAATGTTAAGAGATTTCGCTCTGATATTTTCTAAGCCTGCTTCGGCGAACATCCTCAGGCTGCCTTCAATTGGCGCCATGCTGAATATCGGCTGTGTTCCAGTCTGCCAAGCTCCGGCATATTCTGAGGGCTCAAATGTCTGGTTAAGATCGAACTGAGTCTCTTTCTTGTTGCCATGCCAGCCTGCAAGTCCGGGACCAAGCTTAAAGTGCTTCTCGTTTATATAAAGTCCCGCTATTGCTCCTGGTCCCCCGTTAAGGTATTTATAGCTGCACCATACCGCAAAATCCGGCTGTATCCGGGAAAAATCGTGAGGTACGCTGCCAATTGAATGACTCAGGTCGAAACCAACATATATTCCCTTTGCCCTTGCCGCATCAGCGATCTTTTTCATATCCACAAGGTATGAGCTCCTATATAGAACTGAAGGCAGCAGGATAAGACATACGTCATCTGTCATTGCCTCGATCATATCGTCCTCGAATATATTCTTTCCGTCACGGCTTCTAACTACCCTGACAGCATCCTCAACCGAATATCCATGTAGCTTGACCTGACTGTCAACTGCATATCTGTCTGTCGGGAAATTCAAATCGTCCACGATTATCTTGTATCTTTCCTTTGTTGGACGATAAAAGGTCGCGAGAGCCTTATGTATATTGATCGTTGTATTGGTGCATATAGTCACTTCACTGGGTTTTGCGTTTATAAGAGGAGCAGTCAGCTCTCCCAGCTTGTCCTGATATAGGAAATAGTTCACGTCTGGATGGGACCACACGTCTATCCCATGGGTTTTCCAGTTCTCAAGGGCCTCAAGGAGATACCTCTCAGCATCCCTGGAACATAGTCCAAGAGAGTTCCCATCCATATAAATGGTCCCGGGCTTTACATAAAACCTTTCCTTAAATGACCTTAGCGGGTCCTTGTTGTCCATATCGATTGCAAATTGCTTAGACGTTTCAAATTTTCTCATTTTTGCCCTCCTTTGAACATAAATAAAGATATGACCTACCCAATATACTAATCACAACAGGTTATATGGAGATCTGATGTCATTTTGAGGACGTTTCCTGGCCAAGCGGCCGCGAGCGGTCGAAAAATCGACTCAGTCTCCATTACTTTAGTAATATTTGATTTTTATGTTATCACTATTGCATAACATTGTCAATATAGTTTATAATGTTAGTAAGGTCAGTCTGGATAAGGAGTGAAAGCGATGAATGAACAGGGGTTTTTTAACATAAATGAGGCAGCAAAAATGGTTGGGGTATCGCAAGCTACAATAAGGAATTGGGAAAAGAACGGACTGATCAAGTCCAAACGAAGAGACAACAACTACCGGGTTTTTGATTTCAGGGATATAGAAACCCTGAAGACCATTAAGCACTACTCTGCTGAAAAGGGAATGACTCAGGAACTTATCAGGGAGCTTGTTTCCAAGGATGACCTTACTTTTATTGAATCAGATGAGACCTCATACAAAAAAATCCATCATATAATGCTTAAAAAATATAGGGAAGACGAAGGCTACACCTTGGATGAGGTAGCTCAGGCAGTTGGAATTTCAGCCTCTTATTTAAGCAGGATAGAGCAGGGAAAGGCAAATGTTTCCTTCGAGGTCCTTGAAAAGCTTGCTGCCTTCTATGGAGAAAGTACCTTGAGATTCTTTGATATCAGAGAAGAAGTCCGAAATGAAATAGTTAGGAACGGGCAGGGAAAATTTTTGGCGTCCGGATTTAAGGGTGTAGAGATCCAGGCTCTAATTGGATCGTCTTCAAGCCCCCTTGATGTCATAAGGTTCTCGATCCAGCCAGGCTGTGGTGATTTCAAGGCACACTCCCATCGAAGCGGGAATGAGTTCATTTTTGTATTAACCGGACAGCTTGAGGTAGTTCTGGACGAGAGCTCGGCTCATTTATTGGGTGTGAATGATTCGATCCACTTCGAGTCGTCGAGAACACACAGGTGGTCGAATCCAGGAAAAGAAGCAGCAGATATTATTTGGGTACATTCGTATATTTAGAAACGAGATCCCTTCCGCTGCGCTAATTCACAACTCACAATGCACATTTCACAACATAACGCAAAAAACTTCAGGACATAGGTTACACTATATACTCCTTTACTTTGGGATATTAAGTGTTACCCATGTCCTGGTTAAATTAACTCATTGCCGATTGCGAAGTGCCCTACGATAGAAATGCCCAAAATCCTTGATTTTATGGTATTTCATCATGTGGGTATCAATTGTCCATTATTGTTATTATGAAACTACAAGCTGTCCATTCTGCACATCTATATTTATTGTATCCCCATCCTTGATAGAACCCTGGATAATCAAGCGGCTTACCCTGGTCTCAAGCTCCTTCTGGAGGAATCTTTTGACTGGTCTCGCACCATACTGGATATTGTATGATTTGTAAAGTATATACTCCTTAGCTGCACCTGTAACCTTAAGGTTTATGCTCCTATCCTTAAGTCTTTCCTCTATTTCCTCCAGCTGCAGATCGATTATCTGATAAATCTCATCCTTTTGAAGAGGCTTGAAAAGAACAGTCTCATCTACCCTGTTGAGAAATTCAGGTCTGAATACCCTTTTCATCTCATTCATAACAAGCTGCCTGACATTTTCCTCGATTTCACCCTTTTCAGATAACCCCTCCAGAAGATATGAGGATCCTATATTGGATGTCATTATTATTACTGTATTCTTAAAGTCAACAGTTCTGCCCTGATTGTCAGTCAATCTCCCATCATCCAATACCTGGAGCAAAATATTGAATACGTCAGGGTGAGCCTTTTCTATCTCATCAAAGAGTACCACAGAATATGGTCTTCTCCTGACAGCCTCAGTCAATTGGCCGCCCTCGTCATACCCAACATATCCGGGAGGTGCTCCTACAAGCCTGGAGACTGAATGCTTCTCCATATACTCGCTCATATCTATCCTGATCATATTCTTCTCATCGTCAAATAATGCCTGTGTAAGTGTCCTTGCAAGCTCAGTTTTGCCAACTCCTGTAGGCCCCAGGAAGATAAAGCTCCCGACTGGCCTGTTGATATCCTTAAGCCCAGCTCGCGCACGGAGAACTGCATCCACAACGGAATCCACAGCCTCATTCTGGCCTATGACCCTTTTATGGAGAATATCACCAAGTCCAAGGAGCTTCTCTCTTTCAGTTGCCAGAAGCTTAGATGTGGGTATGCCAGTCCATTTGGCAACAACATCAGCAATCTCCTCCTCAGTAACCTCCTCCTTGAGCATCCTCTCCCTGTCCTTGTCCTTATCCTGTGCCTCCTTAAGTCTTCTTTCAAGCTCAACTAGAGTTCCATACTTCAATTGAGAAAGCCGTTCAAGGTCATAGCTTCTCTCAGCTTCCTCGATTTCTCTTTTGACCTTGTCTATTTCCTCCTTGATATCCTTTTCTGCAGATATCTCCTTTTTCTCCTGCTCCCATTGGGCCTTCAGTAGGTCAAACTGCTCCTTAAGCTCAGAAAGCTCTTTACTAAGCTTTTCAAGCCTTGACTTGGAAGCTGCATCAGTCTCCTTCTTAAGTGCCTCCCTTTCGATTTCAAGCTGAAGAACCCTCCTTCTTACCTCATCTATCTCGGCAGGCATGGAGTCGATCTCGGTCCTTATCATCGCGGATGCCTCATCCATAAGGTCTATGGCTTTATCAGGAAGAAATCTGTCTGAGATGTACCTGTCGGAAAGTGTCGCTGCAGCTATGACCGCACTGTCTGATATCCTTATACCGTGGTGTATCTCATACTTCTCCTTAAGTCCCCTTAGAATGGATATGGTGTCCTCTACCGTTGGCTCAGTCACAAGGACCTTCTGGAATCTTCTTTCAAGAGCAGCATCCTTTTCAATGTATTTTCTGTACTCATCCAGGGTCGTAGCACCTATTGTATGAAGCTCTCCTCTTGCAAGCATCGGCTTCAACAGGTTCCCTGCATCCATTGAGCCCTCTGCGCGACCGGCTCCAACGATGTTGTGAATCTCGTCGATGAAAAGCAGGATCCTTCCCTCAGATTTTTGTATTTCATTCAATACTGCCTTAAGCCTTTCCTCAAACTCTCCACGGTACTTTGCTCCAGCAACGAGAGCGCCCATATCAAGGGCAAATACGGTCTTATCCTTTAAGCCCTCCGGCACGTCCCCATTGACTATTCTTTGAGCCAGTCCTTCAACAATTGCCGTCTTTCCAACCCCAGGGTCACCTATCAACACTGGATTGTTCTTGGTACGCCTGGAAAGAATTCTAATTACGTTTCTTATCTCCTGGTCACGACCAATAACAGGGTCAATTTTGCCCTTCTTCGCATCTTCAACCAGATCCCGGCCGAATCTTGCCAGGGCTTCATAGGTCTCTTCAGGATTATCAGATGTAATCGTCTGACTTCCCCTGACCTTCATAAGAGAGCTTAAAAACCCATCCCTTGTTATTCCATACTGCTTGAATATTTCCTGTGAAGCAGTTCCCTTCTGGCTAAGCAGAGCCAGATAAATGTGTTCTACCCCAACATATTGATCCTTGAAGTTCTTGGCCTCTTCCTCAGCATCCATAAGGACCTTAGTGTAGGTCCTGCCAGGGTATAGACTGCCTCCAGTCTGTTTTGGCAATCGGTCAAGCCTATCCAGAACAACCTTCCTGACCCCATCCCAGCTGATCCCCATCAGGCCCAGGACCCTTGGAACAAGTCCTTCACTATTCTCGATGAGTGCATAATGAAGATGGAGCTCCACAAGCTCAGGATTACCAAGCCTCATGGCTGTGTTTTGTGATTCCTGTACTGCTTCTATGCTTTTCTGTGTGAATTTATTTAGATCCATTTTTCTTCCTCCCGCTATTCATCTCTTGGATTGTATTTGACCCTCTCAGCCAGCTTTTCGTAAAGCTTCAAGGCCTCCTCGTCAAGCTGAGGAGGGTTTATTATTTCTATTTCAACATAAAGATCTCCTGCATTCCCCTGCATGTCGATATATCCCTTACCTGGCAACCTCATCCTCTTGCCGGCATGAGTGTTTTTTGGGATGTCAAGCTTGATTTTCCCGGATAAGGTCTGAACAACTACCTTGGTTCCAAGAGCTGCCTCCCAGGGAAGCACCTGCACTCTCTTTGTTATGTCCAGCCCTTCAAGCTTCGTGTTAGCTTCCTCTCTGAAGCTGACCTTAAACAGGATGTCCCCATCCAGACCCCATTTATCTCCCTTGACCTTGATCTTTTTGCCAGGGGTAATGCCCTTTGGTACCTTTACCCTGATATTCTTGTGGGTACCCCCAATATTAAGGGTTACCTCCCTTTCTCCTCCTGTATAGCCCTCCAGAATAGATATCTGAAGCTCAGACTCGTAGCTCTGCCTTTGGGGCTCTCTGGTCCTTCTTCCTCCGGCTCTGCCCCCGCCGAAAAGATCGCCTATGTCGAAGCCGCCTCTGCCTCCCCCCGCTCCACCGAAGAACATGTTGAAGAAGTCGCTGAAGCCGCCTGCATCACCTGAGGAGTAGGTGTAGGTCCTTCCTCCCTGGCCGAAGTCGAAGCCGTATTGGCTTGGATCGAAGTTTTGACCGTTGGAGAAGCCATACTGACCAA